>WLWD01005969.1_pt1 | contig 278420 bp, 222 predicted proteins | sample 6712731 | NCBI WGS metagenome assembly WLWD01 (sample SAMN12718690, study PRJNA576275) | sponge metagenome | isolation source: marine sponge | host: Mycale hentscheli | place: New Zealand: South Island, Marlborough, Capsize Point | collected 2014-11-01
GTGGTTGATTAGACTTTCCTATGAAATACAGGATCTCTTTCCACTGTTGGCAATGATGAGTTTAATCTTCTCTGAAGAATCATCTTCACACTTTCCCATCTTTTGTTACAGTACACATTTCTATTACTTCCACCTGCACTATATAAGGTATCATTTAATTGAATTATAAGCAACATTTAACCTTTCAGTCACATGATACATAAACTGTTAATTTGAGAATAAAGTGTACTGTGTATACGAGCTTTACAAATCTGGTGTCTCTGAATGTTGTATGGATTTGTCGCTGCAGTTCCAGCAGGACAGTGCACACTCTGCAGAGGGTCAGGATGTTTCTGTCCAGCATCTCAGAGTTCGGGCAGCTGTTTGATTATTCACTAGTCAACCGGACAGCGACAGAAGCCAGGAATGTTACCGACCAAGTGCGAATGAGGGTGAGGACTTGCATTATAATTACAAGTAACTCTCATAGTGGTCTTTAAAGTTTACTCCCAAAATTCAGAGTGGTGTTTAGTGTTAGCAGTGTTGATACACCTTCTTGTTTCTCTTAAAATAATTTAGTATGTCAGCTAAATATAATCTGATTACACAGTCTCTTTAAAAGGTCTTGGAGTGACTATTAAAACATAAATAAATAAATTGCTGAACAGGGGAGTAGGAAGCCAGATCTAATTGGTGCGGCTATTATAAGCACACCCACTAACCACACCCACTCGTTTATTCAAGTAATGAGTTTTATTAATAGAAAAGACAAAATAATGGTTTTTCTATCAAATGAACCAAAGAGTTTAAGTCTATGCTCTGTGTATCCAATAAATTCAAATACCACTGTAACCACACCAAACAATTCAGTACAAGCCATGTTTTATTATAATATAATATAATATAAAAATCATTTGCTTTGTAATATTATTACAAAGCAAATGATTTTTATATCAATCAGTAGGTTCACTCAAATAAATAATAATTATAGCTACTACTGTATGCAGAGCTAACATAGCTACTTGGATATTATACAGCAGACAACACAATGACAAAAAAAAACAACCTAATAAAGACTGAATTCTTCTTTATTGGAACTTACAAATGCCTGCCTTTTGTGGCAGTCTTAGTTTTATATTCTTCAAATAGGTGTGGCAAATAACTGAATGGGAAGACTCCTGGTAGTGCAAACATGGCCATTTTGCAGACCAATGCTGGAAGGACTTCTGAACTACGCTTGTGTTTCCAAAAGATCGCTTTGGAATAATAAAGGAAAGACCAGGCTGGTCTGGAGTTTTATATAAAAAAAATCTTCCAAAAGGTTCGATATTGGCTATCTAATCCTGGCAGAAGTCATTTCCACCGCTCGATTTTGACCGCCCGAGACCGATGAGCACAAGTTCAGGTAAAGAGTAGAAAAAAATAATAGGCATGCCCCTTTTTATTAAAATATTGGTGCAGCCATGGCCGCTCGCCGCACCCGTTACGATGCCCCTGCTGAAAATCAAGTGGTCTTGAGTTTTGTCTTCGATATCAGCTCATGCTTCTTACAAATATGACTTAAAATGTTGAGGTTGAATTAATTTTAAAATAGCATTTAAAGAGGGGATGATTCATGAAGATGACAATTGCTACAATGTACACATTTGTGTTGTAGGTGGCTGGTTTTATGATTGTGGATTTGATTGACGATGTGGCGGGATTTCAGCCACAGTTAGACGAGTTGGAAAGAAGGTCTATCATTCTCAGGAATAATGCAAATGGTGAGGTTTAAGTGCAGATGGAGATGTGTACCTTTATAATGCTCAGATTGAGTTACTATAGTCATATTGCCAGTCATCATGTCTCAAAAACATGTTACCTTATGCTTTAGGAGCGAAGTGGAACTAAGGGATGGTTTAGGCCTTGCTTCATGTTCGCATATGAAAATTCGCTGGTTTAATTACCATAATATGCCTGTGTCAATATCGTGGTCAAAATTTTTTTAAACCACTCAAGCAATCAGACTTCATACATTGATTGATTGGGTAATTAAAGATTGATTGGTTGATTGAATGGCTGAGAGATTTGATTGATTTATTGAAGATTGATTGGTTAATTGAAGATTGATTGGTTGATTGATTAATTGAAGATTGATTGGTTGTTTGATTGGTTAATTAAGATTGATTGGTGTGTTGATTGGCATATTTAAGATTGATCCGGGTTGGTTGATTGGCTAATTAAAGATTGATTGGTTGGCTAATTAATTGATTGTTTGATGTGATGTTTTGCCAGATGCTGTGTCCAGAAGTGTAAATTTGACTAACTTCAGTCTGAACATTGAGCGAGAGCTCCAGGAGCAGCAGGACCGTGCGGATGAGTTGAGGAATGGGACAGACTATCTGTTACAGAATGCTGGTGTGTCTGCTAGGTGTATTTATTTGAATGAATACGTATGTCTTTATCATGTGGTAATAGAGTTGATCTTATTATGCCAGGATACCATCTAGTTAACCCTTTAACCGGTGTGGCCCGGATTAATGTGGCCACGGAAATCAATCACTTTAAAAAATCATAAAAAATACAATATTGAAGCAATGCGTGATATACGGTAATCAAAAGACGCCTAAAAGACTGCTCTTTCTGACTAGTCAGTTAAAAATAGCAATAAACTTCCTTTGCGGTGGACCCTTTACCAATTTTTTCGGACTGTTCGATCAGAAGCTTATGGCTTCTTGTTTTACAACCTTCGAGGCTATGGAGAACGGCGATTTTAGGAAAGAACAAAGTAAGAACAGATAGTTAGCTACCCCTGCAGCCGTTTTCCTTAGGGTTAGAGCTGTAGAAAGTGGTGGTGAAGCCTCAGGGAAGCCTGCATAATCAAGCAGTACTAAGTCCAGTAGGAATGGAAGTCTGCATCCTACAGGTATTAGTAGGAAGGAATGATGAATCTGTAGCAGTAGAAAACTTGTTAGGAGCATGAGAGCAGCAAGCAAGAGAAGGTTTGATCCAGTTTTATTGGAACATTAGAAGTGACTGGCATACTGTTCTTTGTTGAAACCACTTATTTACCTGTATAAAGTTGGTTATTATTCTATAACCTTATTGTATACATTGTTCACATATAAATATATATATATATATAAATATATATATAATACTTATAGCACGAGTCAGAGTACAATATGGGAAAATATTTTACGAGCACGCAAAATATTTTCACGAGCCAAAGGCGAGTGAAAATGTGGCGTGAGAGTAAAATATCATTCCCATAATGTACGACGAGTGTGATAAGTGATTTATTGCTGCCTTGATATTTTTTCTCAACCGGTTACAATACAATTTTCATTGATTTTACTCGCTACGCGCGTGCTACTTGGACCGTTCAATAACAAGCGTACAATATGGGAGAATACAGAACGCTCGCGTGATGCGGAAATATTCAAGAAAAAATATCAAAGCTGCAATAAATATATATATATATCATTGGAAAAGAAATATATTGTTTTTCATGAAAATTGGTTTAAAATTTCAAACAACAAAGGAAAAACCACGTGTAAAACATTGGTACTTAGTTGCTAGGGAACCAAAACCACATTATCACGTTCATTAGGTCCACAGCTTTCTGTTAACATATAGTTGTTAGGGAGTTTATGAAAATAATATCAAGATATACAACAATTTGTAATGTTCTGTTCAAAATTCCAGGAAAAATTAATAATAATAATAATAATACAAAATTATAAGGAAAATTGGCTTTTTAAAATTCTGTTTAGTTTTCAGAGAAGCCTGTGAAAGAGAGAGAATACATCTAGTGAATATACACGGTACTAGGCCCATAAATGAAGAAACTGTGAAATAATGAACACACAGTATGTCAGTAATGGTGATGATTGCAGTCTGTCACTAGTCAATGTCAGACCATGTTTTAAGGAATAATGTGCACCCAAAGATTGTGATCAACCCCTACAATCAATCCTTGAAATTGGATGTATCCTCATTGGTGTTGCAGGACTAGCTGAAGCCACGCGGGTCCTCTTCCAAGCTGAGCAGGCAAGGAACCTCACTGTGGAAGCAGAACGGAGGATAGGTGAAGTGGAGCAGACCTTGAGGGGCGTGGCTGATGACATCACACAGACGAGGACAAATGTGGAGGAATCCAATGATCACTTAAACTCTGCAGAAAACAAATGTAAGGAATTGCAGCTGATGAGATTTATTACGTTTATGTGATATTATTTTTTTGTTTATTTATTTTATAGTTGGGAATATTGCGTTACTGCTGAATCGGACGAGAGAGAAAGCTGCCGACTTCAAGTTTAACACGACTACCTTTATTTCCGAGAACGATCGTCTCATTGGTCAGATCAGTGACATCATCGCTGGTCTGGAGGACATCCACTCCAGGCTGGGCAGAGTAAGATTACGCTGTAATTAGTACAATTTGCTGAGGAGGCTAATTAGCGAGTGGGCGAAGCAAGGACTCAGATACAGCGTGGAATTTATCTTGTACATGTTTTATACTAGGGATCAGTGCATCGCTTATTGCATGATGTGCCAATGGGGCAATGCTATGGTATGACCGTGCCATTATTATGAAAGAATTCCTTTAAGACTCTACTAGCCAACTTTTAGCTCCTATATGACCTTATGACCCTTATGACCCTTATGACCCTTCATCTTGCTCACAAGATTAATACTAGCACACTATGCATGTTCTTGTAAATATTTTATTGTTGGTGCATTTGCTCCGATTAAGAATTAGGAAGCCGAGTCATTGGATCGACTTGTAAACGTTTTACTTATGAACTATCAGAAACAAGTTTGGTGGTATTCCATTCATTCATTCATTCATTCATTCATTCAGATCAACTCTCCAATCCACCTGGCCAGTCAGGATTCAGAAGCTCCCTATGTCTCCCTCCAATCTCCTCCTGGCAAAATCGTCAACAACTGTGTCCAGTTTGAGTCACTGGAGCTGTTTTTCGGCACCAGCAACACCTTTTCCATCCCTTCCTTGCTCTTCTATGCTGGTCCATTGTTTGACTCTGATGAAACATCTCTTGTGGCCGGATCCAATGAAGTAAGTGAAGAAATATTAGAGGAAAGTTTACAATTGTTGGATCTTTTTGTTAACTTACCAAACCGTTCAAGTATGAGAACATAATTTGCAACATTATTTCTCAGTGATGTTTCTATTAATTGACTTCTTGCTGATGTGTTTCTAATCTTTGTTAGGACTACATCGTGCTCTCAGTGGAGATGCCAAGCATATTGCAGCTGCAGTGGAGGTTGGGTGGCAAGTCTGACTCCGTAACTACTGCTTTCAATTCCGGGTTCGAAAACTGGGTGGTTATCAGTCGGTAAGAAATGGTTACAAGGGAATTGTTAAGATAGCAAACAGCTGCAGTTTGTTGGCATACCATGCTTTACGCATAGTTGTGAAATGATGGAAATGCCTAAAAATGTTTGTTTGTTTGTTTGTAAGTTGTTGTTGTTGTTTTTTTGTTTTGTTTTTTTAATAATATACCCTAAAGGCAATGTACTGCTCTATTTATTAACACAACTATAATTTTCTTAAGGAATGGTTTCGGTTTTGAGCTGCGATACGGGGCTGCCAGCTTAACTTCCAGGCAGACTGCTGGCACTAATGAGAATGGGACGATTCTCTTCAGAGTTACTGAGAGAACTGCATTTCTAGTCGGAGGATGGCCTAAGAATTCCCGGGTATATAAATAATTATGAGCATGCTTACCTCAGCACGTGCCATAGAGATGTGCTAATGACAGGGTCTTTGTGTTTTACTGTAGCTGGCAGTGCAGTCCAGCTTCACTGCCTTCCAAGGTCAATTCCATCTTCTCTTATTCAACGGCAAACATTGGGGACTATGGAATATTAGAGGTTCTTCAAATACTGGCTTCATTGGAGTCTTTCAAGAGTATGGCTAAGCTCTATTGTTGTTGTTTGTTGTTGTTGTTGTTTTGCTTTTGTTGTTGTTGGGGTTTTTTGTTGTTGTTTTTATTTGTAAGTGTGATTTCTCGTTGTTGTTTTTTCCCCTAGGAATAGGCCTGTGTATAGAAATGTTTGGAATCCCTTAGAGGCAGTATCTTTTGATCGCAATGGATACTTGTTTGTGGATCAGCTGTCAGATGACACTGCATTGCCGGCACTCCTTGCTATTCAAGCAATCATTCTTCCACGAGACGATCGGGATGCTCTCGTGTTGTACGCTTACGACATTGTTGTGAGTGATTATGTAATATTAAGGATTAGTGTGCTGTTATTGTGTTTGGTATTGTTGTTGTTGTTATTATTATTATTATTGTCATCATCATTAGCTTGAGATGTTGTTGGATTTAAGTTCAGTTTATTTATTTGCCTGAGAATTACTAGACTGTTATTACTATTATTATATTATTAATTATTGTTTTATTAATGTTATTGTTGTTGTTGTTTTTTATGTATGATTTGGCATGGAAGAGATTGTTTGTTGTTCTCACTTTTTCATACATAGGTGTGTCTGTCCAACATAGTCTCTCTGTTTTTTGTTTTAGACTAATATTTCCTTGGAGGTAGCATACATCAATCAATCTCTCCGACTGAGGGTTTATGACCACAGCGGCGCCGGTCGAGTAGTACTAGACATTATTCCTGATGGGTGAACACCTTACACACACACACACACACACACACACACACACACACACAACACTTGGCTTTATTTGCCTGCACTTGCTCTAATTGTATTGACAGATAGTTGAGAATGGAATGTGGTATCAGTGGGTGTGGCATCCATGGATAGGTTATCAGTGGGTGAAGCATCAGTTGTTTATCTAGTGCAACGTGTTGTATCCGCATGTTCTGTTCTCTCCAGACGCAGTAATGATGTCATAGTTAACTACATCACAGGAAGAAGGTTTTTTTTTAGTGATGGACGACCAGCTGGAATAGAATTCTTTCATGACTTGACTAGAGTACAATTGTGGATTGGTGGAGTAGATACCAACTCACTGCAAGCGTAAGGGAGCATTACTGTGCTATGTCTACATTTTAATTAGTTATTTGACTTAAGTAAGTGATTCATATATTTATTTATGTGTGTAGGCCTTTTACTCCTCAGTTTAGCAACAATAGCTTCTTTGGGTGCATATCGCTGATCAGATTTAGGGATTCTTCGAGGTTCCCTCTGTTTGTGAGACAGGAGCACTTCACGACTCATTACCTTGAGAGTTCTGTACAAAGAGGCTTTTCTGGCACTTGTATTCAAACGGTACAGTGTGTGTGTGTGTGTGTGTGTGCACTTGTGTATGTTTGATGTTGTGTGTGTGACATTTTGTGCAAATTAATGCTCTGTGCTAGAGCAGTGAAGTGGTAAATGCCTTCACTTGTTATTTGTGCTGATGTATGCGACTATAAAGGTAATGTTTTCTAAAATGTGTATGTGTGAATTTGTTAGTTACTGTATTATAGTTAATACTGTCAAAAAGTTATTTAATTTTGAACGTGGCAAGATCAAGAGGAGAGAATAAAATTATGACTGGTAATAGTATTATGTAATTACCAGCAAAAAATATATCAAATCGCTGAATGGCATCCTTGTTTTCCCTAAAAATTGACTTGCATTACGAAACTAATAATTGAAATTGTAACTACTGGTGTGTAGTAATCAGTAGCCCAGCCATTATCATGAGTATTTCATTTCTTTATCGTAAGTATTTCATGGTAACAAATCTAGTGCTAGAGCTAGAGTGTGTGTGTGTGTGTATTGTGTATTCTAATGTGACTGCTCTCCCTACAAATGAAGTTTTCATCTTCTACAATGTGTCTGTAGACGTATGCTTCATTGGCTGGATTTTCTGGAGATCCGAATGCCTACCTCTCTTTTGACTATCTTTTACTTCACAAGCCATCGGATGATCCGGTTGTCTACGGGTCTTCATTGAATGGACGCTCAGTCATTTCTCTTTCACTGTTTCCTAATGAAGCTCGTGGTGTTCTACTTGCAGTGTTTGGGCAGGTGAGTATGGTGCGGGTTCTGTTATTAACCCTCAGCGCGCATGCGCGTGAGGGTTACAGTACTCACTTTGTCTGTCATTCATTCATTCAGTCAGTCACTCTGTCAGCAGCGGATCTCGATGATGGACGACTTTCAGGCTAAAAAAATTATATCAAGTTAGGGTATTCTATTATTTAAGTGCCTTTAATGTGCCAAATTTTTTGTTTTGAATTTAAATATCTAGAAAACACGAGTCAAATTTAGGCCGTTACAAGCTTTACCTTGCGCTGGTTACGCCCCCTTATACTCAAGCCACGTCACGTGAGCTGCCTACCTTTTTTTTTTGCGCGTGGTTCGGAGTTCTGTTCTGTTGTATGATCTGCCGCTATCTCTCTACTCTGTTCTGAAGGAGCGAAAAGAATCTCTTTTCCAACTGTAAGTTATAAAATGCCTGCTTTTAAGAAAGCTTGTCCTCGATGTTCGTGTGAAATTCATGTCAGAAAGTCCAAATGTCCCTGTGGCTATAGCTTTTCTGTCAAACCCAAGTTAATTCTCAAACCTCAGAATGCCATGAAGTCCTTGGATAGTCGTAAGAAGACTATGGTAATGTGTCAAGCACGGAAAAGGGATTTAGAAAGTGTTGAACAGTTCCAGAAGCGTAAACTAGCCGATTCTGAATGCCATGCCCACAAAAAAGCCCATGAGACCCCTGAGGTATCCCAGAGTCGTAAGCAAGCTAATGCTGAATGTAATGCCCGTAAAAGAGCCAGTGAAACACCTGAAGAATCTCTGTGTCGCTGAGGGTTTGCACCTCTGGTGCTTTCATTATTATTGGCACTGATATTGACAGAAACGCATGGCAGACTATGATAGCCATTGAATGATGTTAACTGAACAAGAAAAAAAGACTGCAAATGCTTTTAATAGTGATAATTTTGGTCACCTTTTTTTGTTTTTTTGTTGTTGCAAAAGCTACTACTTTTGTCTGGTTTTTGGCAAGACTAAGCTTGAAATTAGTAAGCAGTTGAAGAAGGGATGAGTTACTGAAACTGTACTTTCTAGAGTATTTGCAAGTTGTTGAGTTTACCATCACTGACATCAAGGATAGCGAAGGAAAGTTGACAACTTTCACTTCCGCAATGGATAGCACTTAGGGTCCATAATATATATATAGCCACAAGAACTTTCCTTTTCATTGTTTCGCATTTGATATAATCACACAAACTAATTGATTTTATGGATACCCTAATTAGTTCGGATAATCAACATTCCACTGTATTTCTCTTCGGCACCATTAAATAGTGAACACACTTTAACTTCACTGTGCTACTAAAAGCACATCCTCTATTGTGGTGGCTATTACCATAGGTTCAATTCACAGGAAGTATGGACTAGGATACGTTAAAGACATGGAATGGATGAATGAGTACGAATTTCATGTGCAGAAGTTGAATTTAGTCAACTTGACTAGCTCGATTTGACATTGCTTGCAATTCTTGCTGTTTCTTATTTTGGATCTATGAAAGAATTACAATTCTAGGTTCTTTGCCCTCAATTTAAAACCCCTTATCTTTGTGTAACTTGCAGGGTTCTTCTTCTGTATCCATATACTTCAGTAATGGTCAACTGGTGGCTGAGGTCGTAAGCTCCTCTGGCAGAATGGTGCTGGGGACCTCCACAGACAGGAACGTAACGACTGGGGTGTGGCATCAAGTCCTTCTAGAGCTCACGTAAGAGAGTCAAGTGCCGCGTGGAATTGTGAATTAAAGTTTTCTTATAAATCTTCACTTGTTAGAAGTTCCACCTTTTCGTTGTACTTCGATGGCTTTATTCTGGATCAAAGGACAGCTCTATCTAATTTTGAATTTAATGTCCCAACTATTGCATCTGCGGAGCCAGTCGTCTTTGTGGGTGGAGCTTCCCCTTCTGTTCTCCCTGCCATTGCAGACAAGCAGTTTTCTGGTTGTATTGATTCCGTGGCTTTTAATTTCAAGTAAGTTGTGATTTTTAAACTTTGAAAAAAAATCACCTTTGATTGTAGTCCTGTGTGAAAGTTGTCACCATCATTGTAGATTATTATTATTATTTTATTTTATTTTTGCTATTTTTTCCCCTCTTGTTAATGGTTATAATAAGGAAAAAAACAATATTCTATTGTTTTATTTATTTATTTACCAATTGGACAAGCGAAGCGAGACCCTCACTAACAAGTCTTAATTGATTGCTTACTCCTTGAAAATTAATTGTCCAATAGTCCAAGTTGCGAAGAGAATACAATGTTTACGTAGAATCCTAAACTTTATTTCTAACTCGTTATGTAGTGGCTTGGATCTATTGAGTAATGCAAGGTCTTCAAGTAGGTACGGTGTGGAAGGAGTTAATTTCCACACGTGCCCCTTCTTTAAGAGTCCAACTGCACCCTTACTGTCAGTGCTTCCTGAAGATCCACAGGAGAGCTCCTGCTTTGCTAGTGCTCCATTGAGACTTGCTGATACACAGGGAGCCTTCCACAAGACAACCTCCCTCACTACCAGCAATATAGTTGACCTGTTGGGAAGGTATGCTCTATCTGCGTGTGTGGCTATGTGTGTTTGTTTATGTGTATGCATTGTATTTGTGCTTATACTAAATGCATAAGTAATCAAGTGTGTTTCTTCTGTGTGCGTTATGACAATAAACAGGTTAATCTGGTCTTTCCAGGAATGTAGTTTAATCGTAATGGTAGCAATAAATGATAATAATAATAATAATAATAACTAGCAAGTACCCCGCCACATAGTGGCACTTGACATATTACAAAGTAAGAATGCAGTAGCACAAGTTACTTTTATTCATTATAACATTCTCTACATCCTTTATTATTAAAGTTTAAATCCACTAGTCTTAAATGTTTTTTAAACAAACATTTCGGCTGCTATTCAGCTAGCCATCATCAGTGAAACATAAATAATAACTGCTAGAAATGATGCTGTAGCTATGGTAATGTTATAAATATGTTTGGTGATACTAGCAACGCAATGATAAAACAATTTTTCGGTCATCTTTGGCTTGGTATGAAAACAATGTGCTCATGTGTGTTACTGTGGCTATAATGAAGTTGAAGTTTTAAATTATTCATTAATGAAATTTTAAATACTTAATACTCCAGTTGATAGATATTTTCAAACATCTCTCTGCTTCCTTTGTGTCGTGTGTTGTTCAAACACTGATACAAGTACATGATACATGTATTGCAGTTATCTCTGAACTAAATAATGTCAAACCAATTTAGCCATATGTCCAACCCCGCCCCTTTGTAATGGGCTGTCAAAACTGACCAGTTGACTTGTCAGTACAACTAATTATTTAGGATTCTTGTATTTCATTGTAGCTCCTGGACACTGAGCTTGTCTCTACGGCAACTAGCAGATGGACATGTTCTAACAGTCACATCTGTTGAAGGTCATGTGATTTCTCTCACAGTTGACAGCAGGCGTGCTGTGCTGACTCTCAGTGGGAGGGGGAGGAGTGTAATGGCTGCAGGACTTCCTCTAGGCAACAATGTGTTTATACCACTGGTAAATTGTACTTATGGGAGAAGGGGGTGTGACACTCAAGTGTAGGTACCAATCACCTCTGTTGTGTCATTGCCCTCAGCATCAGAATTAGTTTATCTGAGTGTGTGACAGCAGTGCGTAGAATGAACCAAAGCTGTTTTTTAGTCTTCCTAAAAGCAGCGTTAACTTAAAAACACAAAATGGCTTAGTATTCGTCTCTGCCAATTTTAGCTTGATTATAAAAGTAGCTGGATATGCTTGATCATATGCTGTTCTCGGTTAGTTGTCTTAGAGTTGGTCGCATCTTTAGTTGGGTTGGTATGAAAAATTACAGCAATTTTTGCATCAATTGAGGATTATTCAAGAATAATAGTGTAAGCGCCTCATGAAATACAGCTAATATTAGGTGATTTTATTCTACTTAGAAAATACAAAGTTTCATCCTCCAGCCACTTTCTTAATTTTGTTGTGACTACCTTCCTAATAGTATACAGTATAGGCCTGTGTTTAGTCTTGTTAAGAGAGATGTCCAGCAATTATAAAATTGATCATGTCTTGTCTTCTGAAGGTCATCAGCTGTGAAGTTGTGATGGGAAGGAACTTGTCTTGCTCTCTATCAGCTGGAGAGACGCCCTCGCAATCTGACACTCTTCAAGTCCCCTACACAGCTAGTTCCATTTTCTTCCCCAACCTTCCCATTAGACTGGGAGCAGTGAGCAGCAGAGAGAGCTTTGTGGGCTGCATTAAAGGCCTTGCTATCAACGGCAAATCCGACAGGTTCCGGTATGTTGGCGAGATGAGGGAGTGTGAGATTGTGTGTGCGTGTGTAGGTATGTGTGTGTGTGTGTGCTGATTAATTCATGATATTATTCTTGTTTCAGAAATGTGAACACTGGTTTGGATTGTTTCAATAGCACTCGTGCTGGTCTGGGCTTCTCAGGGATCAGTCACATTGGTGGGTTAATACAATGTTTTATTAATTGCTGCCTTTGTTTAGTAGTAGCCTACACGTTACTATGAGCATGTGTTGACTCTTGTTGTTGTTTGTTTGTTTTATCAGGGTTACCTTTGCCAGCAGTATCAGGTGATTCTTCTCACACAATAGAATTCCAATTCCAGCCAGAGCTTGACAACGGCTTGCTATTTCTCCTCTCAGAATCCAACGCCACTTCTCCAACACTGGCTGTGGGCATGTATAATGGCCAGGTATGAGAGAATTGGAGGGGGAAGGAGAAGAATTGTCTTAATGTTTTGACCGTCCGTCGTTGTGTTACACTTGCAGCTGTCAGTGTCTGATTTGAGTGGCGGTAGTGGCACGGTGCCACTAAGACTGGCCTCTGTATGCTCCGCAGCCAATCCTCTCACTTACCAGTTCTCAGTGCGATACAACTTGACACATGCAGTGGTAACCATCAATGGGGGAACTCCTGAATTTGCTGTGCTCTCATTTACAGCTGGAAGAAACCGACTTTTTCTTTCCATTGGAAACACTCCAGGTTGTTGTTGCATAAAGTTCTTTCACGTAATGCAATTAAAATAAAAAATGTATTAACTTGGCTTTTTAATGCATGCCATGGTGTAATACTACTACTACTACTACTACTACTACTACTACTACTAAATATAATAATAACAAATTTTGTTAGTGTTTTATAATACATATAATCTATGCAATTTTGTTTTGTTATTATAGTTCAATTTGAGGTGCCTAATGCCTTGGATCTTTTCGGGTTTCTTTTGACAGAAAACCGTCCTCAGGACAGTCTGCCTCCTGGATTTACAGGCTGCATAAACAATATCATTATTGATGAAAATCCTCTTATGTTCAACTCTGAAACTGTTGTGGAAGAGGTTCTGGATGGATATTGTGCCAATTAGTCACAATGTTAATGTAGAGATGAATTATTGCATTTAGTTGTATATGACATTAAAACTAAATCGTATTAACCTAGGTTATGCAGTAGCTACATGGTAGAATGCTAGTTGATTGTATTCGCACAATTATTAAGGTTTTGCGCGACATCAAAAGAATGTATTGTACGTGAATGGCTGCACGCACCGACGAACTACGCATGTTAATAGGTTGACCTCAGATTATGCTTGGAGGGTGTGCCTAGCCAGTGAGCTTGTCGCACAGCTGGCCACTGAGGCCACACACCCTTGCCGGATGCCCCACCCTGAGGATGAGGTCATCCGCTAGTTCTTGCGTGCGCTTGGGTGAGGTGGGCACCGCCCACTTAGCTAGGCACGTCACAGATATGACACCTCTTGAGAGAATGCCTGTGTCAGACTGGAAAGGAATAGCTAGCTACTTCTCAACGAGGGAGGGTGAGGCGGGATAACGGCACAATCGTTCACAGTTCTTTCCTTCTGCTCACCACGCGGCGGTTGTCTGCTAGGCCACGCCTCCCGCTGTGGGCCCTCCCTTCTCTCCAAGGGCTATCTACCCTTTACCGTACGGTCCCTATTAACCTGGGTTAACGCCTACTCGTTAACCCTCATTGATGACTGTGTAAAAAAAACCGTCACGTGATCGCCATTAAAGCGGCCATTTTGACGTGTGTGGTGCGTGTGCGAGCAGTGAAAGATTATGTCTAAGGGGAACGGTGACTGCAAAGTCTATGTTGGTAACCTTCCCTCCAACATTCATCAGAGGGATTTGGAGGATGTCTTTTACAAATATGGTTCAATCGTTAATGTTGATTTGCATTTGAATAAGCCTACACCGTTTGCGTTTGTAGAGTTTGAAGATCCTAGGTGGGTTATTGCATGAAGAGTGGGAAGACTACTTGCATTAGTAGTTATTAACTTGAGGTTTCTGAGCCATGAATTTTACTGTAGAACAGACATTAGCAAAATTAATACAATCTGCCATGGTTACCATGATTATATTCACATGTGAATGCCAGTTTTATCTGCATAAAGCAGGCCCTGGACTTTTACACAGTAGTTGTTATACTGGCCCCATAGGGAGCATCTATAAATTTGTATCATTAGAGACAATCTCGTTGAAGTTCAGAAGGAACTGACCTGTGGGTAGTTTACCTAAAGCTTACTTTTATTGGTAGTTGTGTCTTGTGCTAAGTTCATTTAAAAGTCTATTCGTGCAATAATTTGTATGCTACTGTTATTTGATGGCAACCATGAGAGGTATCAGTCCAGCCTTTATAAAACAACAGATGGATAGAAATCTTGTGATGTGTTGTAGAGATGCCAAGGATGCTATAGCAGGGCGAGATGGCTACCAACTTGAAGGCAGTCGGATTCGAGTTCAGTTTCCAAGAAACAGAGAGAGAAGTTCTAGAGGAGGAAATGGTTACGGTGGGGGAAGGGGTTACGGTGGGGGAAGGGGTTATGGAGGAGGAGGTGGTGGTGGTGGAAGAAACGATTTCAGGTCTTCAAAGCCTCGAGGTTATCAGCTCATTGTGACTGGACTACCGCCAACTGGTTCTTGGCAGGATTTGAAGGACCATTTTCGTACCATTGGTGAAGTCATGTTTGCTGATGTATACAAGGACGGAACTGGTTCTGTGGAGTTTCCTCGTCAAGATCACATGAAAAGGGCTTTGCGAGATTTGGATGACAGCAAATTCAGATCTCATGAGGTAGTTATTTGTTTTCTTCTCTATAATTTGTATCTGTGTGTGTGTGCTGTGCTGTGAAGTCATGCTACCTCATTATTATGATAAGGGGGAAACTTCCTACATTCGTGTGAAAGAGCCACGGCAAAATTCTTATAGTCCACGTCCACGGTCCAATAGTCCACATCGCAGTCCCAGCCGTAGTCCTCCTTATCATCGCAGTCCCAGCCATAGCCCTCCTCATCATCGCAGATACAGATCTAGGTCTCGATCAAGATCAAGGTCTTGGACAAGATCTCGTAGCCGCTAGTGAACTAACCACAATGTCTTCTGTTGATTCATGAACACAGCAAGCATTTAGTATGCACGGACATCAAGAAACATACCCACTTCAGTGTTTGGAAGTATTGCTGGACTTATTTATTGGTACCCCATTGTATATTTCACTCATAATGATGTACTCATTACTTGATGATATTCTTCATTGGTTTTACTGTTCAATTTTTCCAGTTTGCCTTAGCTTTACCTACCCTCACCTCGTATTCAGTACAAAAGTAATGAGTGGATGGGACAGTAGATCCCCTCCAAAGCCAATTTCTATCAGGAGCCATGCGATACCATTGGATATAATAATATTGTGGATTAGGCTCATAATTAATAGCATATGGAGTGAACATTTTTTCTCTTAAAAGTGAATGTGGATTCATAAGGAATTGGATGGAGTGACATGGGAGAGAAGAGTTAGTGATTGGTAGGATTGGGTACTGGACGAAATGTACATGCGCACTAGAACTCCCTGTTTTATGAAGTCACGTGATAACACTAAACTTGCGCCATTTTGTTCTTGACTGTTTGAAACTTCGTCTTTGGTACAGTCAGTTGGAAAATATAGCCCACAACTAGAAATGTCTAGGGGGAACAATAACTGCAAAGTATATGTAGGAAATCTTCCTTCTAGCGTTCGTCACAAGGATCTGGAAGACGTCTTCTACAAATATGGCTCAATTGTAGATGTCGATCTTCACAACAAGCCTAACAGTATACCTTTCGCTTTTATTGAATTTGACGATCCAAGGTAAGTAAGAAATAGTTACTGAGTAGCAATACTGATGCAGGTGATTTGTAGGGATGCCGAAGATGCCGTTGCAGGCCGAGATGGCTACCAGCTTGATGGAGGTCGGATTAGGGTTGAATTTCCAAAGAGCAGGGGAGACAGAGGATACAGAGGAGGAAATAGTTATGGTGGCGGTAGGGGGCATGGAGGAGGTGGTGGTGGTGGTGGTGGAAGAAATGATTTTAGATCATCAAAGCCTCGAGGCTACCAGCTCATTATAAGTGGACTTCCACCCACTGGTTCTTGGCAAGACTTGAAGGATCACTTCCGATCAATGGGTGATATAATATTTGCTGATGTGTACAAGGATGGAACAGGATCTGTAGAGTTCTCTCGTCAAGATCATCAGAGAAGAGCTTTGAAAGAATTAGATGATAGCAAGTTCAGGTCTCACGAGGTAAAGAATTCCCTGTTGTTTATGAGTGAAATGTGACCACATGTATCTTAGGGAGAAACTGCATATATTCGAGTCAAGGAACCACGTCAGAAGTCGCACAGCCCTTATCGCAGCTCAAGCCGGAGTCCTCCACCTCGTCGAAGCTACAGGTCCAGGTCAAGATCTCGATCAAGGTCCCGCAGCCGTTAAAGAAGCTTGTGCTGTTATTTTGAACACCAAGCAATATAATTAGTATGCATTAACTCCGCCAAGATGGTATCCCCTTGGAAACCTTGCAAGGATTAATTTTTTGGTACGCATTGTTAACCTTGTTATTATTGAATTATGTAGGTTTTTTGTTTTTGTTTGTTGGTTTCCTGATTTGCTAAATTTATTCTTTATCATTTTCCTGTTTGCCTTAGCTTTACCTACCCTCCCCTGGTATTCAATACAAAAGGAATGAGTGGATTGGATATTGGATCCCCTCAAAGCCAATTTTCTATCAGGAGCCATGGGATACTATTGGATAAAATATACTCTGGATTAGGCCCCTCATAATAAGTAGCACATAGGAGTGGACATCTCCCATTCATTTGCTTGTCTTAACCATTGCGAGTTGAGGAAAGTTAGATTTTTTGGAGTTGCTACATTTGGAGTGGATGTGGATTCATAGAATGGGAGAGGAGTGGAGACCCTGTATTCTTGGGATAGAAGGATGGGTTCATCCTGTTCAGAACAGTGATAAGAGGAAGTGAATTGTTCTTGTTTATTCCAATGACATGATCAGAAGATCTTGTTCATTTGTAAAGAGTAGAGGGAATGGCAAATGAGTATGAAAACATTGTCATAGTGCAAGTGTATATATCAGTTGGTAAAGGGTATTCTAAATAAAACTGAATGAGGTCTTTTCAGGTTAGGCAGGCCTGCAAGAGGAAATTGAATAAATAATGCAGAACTCTCAATGGGATTTCCTGACTTTCACCTGTGCGATTGGTGTGCTGACTGGGGGGAGTGCAAGTACAGATACTACTCTATCAAATGGCACCAGAAACAATCAGTAGGAGGTATGGTCTCGCAAGCGACACCCCTTATATAAGCGTTGAGCATAGTAAGTGAAGGACCTTCAATCGCAGATCGTGTATGTCGGTTGGGTAAAGTATCAAAGCCGCGCACTTGCCGCAACTCCAGCATAGTGATTGGTAAAGGGTAGTCTACACGAACCGCAACTCCAGCGTAGTGATTGGTAAAGGGTTGTCTACACGAGACTGGTCACGAGCAGAAAATCTTGTTTTACTATAAAGTATTTTTTGTACTGTAAACTTCTCGCAAGTAGCATTTGATTCAGAGATATGGGGTGCAATTATTTAACGAAATCATTTTGGTATGGGCCTTCTGTCTCTAACACCTTCCGATCGAGGGTAATTAAGATTTCGCTCAATAAACCGCCGCGTGCATGCGCGATAATGGAGCAATTTTACTTGCGCATGTCCGCGGTTTATTTGTTTACTATTGCGATGGTAGCAGACCCCGTATTTTTTAAACTTAAAACAGCTGCTGTAATTCACTTACTAAAAGTGCGGCGGAGTGTTTCTTGTTCATCTTTAGAAGATGTACAAAAATAGTACGAATAAAGAATGCAAAATTTACGTAGGCAATTTGCCTGGGAACATCCGTACTAAGGATTTGGAAGACATCTTCTACAAGTATGGCAAGATTGTAGACGTCGACCTACACAATAGTGGGAGGGTCAGCATCCCCTTTGCTTTTATTGAGTTTGAAGACACAAGGTGAAACCTATTAATGTATTATTGTATGGTCTGGTTATCTTACTCTTGTGAGCTCTAATTCATATTGGAAAATAATTTTTAGTGGTCTTGGTAATTCCATCACAGTTGGAAATTCTAATTTGGCTTAATTTTATTAGTTCCCTAACCATATTCCCTTATTTCTAAGTGATGATAAAAAGGACAAATGTCGCTGATTAATGTTTTGTTGGGAGGAGGAACGGTAAGAATCTATACACTTCTCGAATCAATGACAATTTAGCCTTAAATATTATATTTGAGAGCTCCCAGGGTGAGGATCAATTTTGTTGACGAGCCAAACTTTCACTCCTCTTTTTCGTAATAAAGCTTATGAAGTACATTGGTCTGTAAAAAAGGAAATATTGGAATTTTTCTTTTAAGTACATTATGTTTATAATTATATAATTTATTTTTATTTTACACTTTAATATATTTGTGCCTTGTAATGATCATCATTAATTCTTCCATAACATACTGCAGCCAAAATAATAATAATAACAACAATAATAATACAACAATGATAACAACAACAATAATAAATAAAAGATAGTAAACGGCATTGATTTTACTAATACTCCTTGTAGAGATGCTGAAGAAGCTGTGAAAGGTCGAGATGGGTACTCATTTGATGGATACAAGCTCAAAGTGGAATTTCCAAAGAAGCACAGAGAGCACCACCACTACCACAGAGGAGGAGGAGGCATGGGTGGTGGCGGTGGATTCTTCAGGGGAGGTGGCATGTTTGGTTATGCCCCAACTTTTGGAATGCGAGGGAGAGGTGGGTGGTATGGTTTTCACAGAGGGTTTGGATTTGGGTACCATCATCATCATCATCATCGCGGCTTTGGCAGAGGATTTGGCCCTCATAGGGGAGGTGGATTTATAGACTTTAACAACCGCAGCAAAAGGCCAGTAGGGTATCAAGTCCTGGTATCTAACCTTCCAACTAGTGGTTCATGGCAAGACCTAAAAGATCACTTCAGAGAGGCTGGAGATGTCATATTTGCAGACGTATACAAAGATGGAACTGGCTCAGTCGAGTTTGCTCGTATGGAACACATGAAGCGAGCTTTGAGAGATCTAGATGATTCCAAGTTCAAATCACATGAGGTAAGGTCAATACTATTAGCACACACAATATATAAATAAATTTCCCCCCTGAAATTAGGGAGACACTACATACATCAGAGTGAAAGCTCCACAGAAGCCATTTTCTTCCCCCTACAGAAGTCGAAGTCGTAGCCCTCGCCCCAGGGCTTACAGCCGGTCTTTGTCTAAATCTAAATCAAGATCCAGATCAGTTTCTAGATCAACTTCTCGCTAAATGGTCAACAACTCAGCAGGTGGAATGTTATCATTTAGATCAGCTGGCAACTCCTCATGGGCAAAATTAATATTGGTATGCATTTTAAATCTGACACCAACTGTATTTTATCACTTATAATTTGCATGAAAAACTCGCATTTTAAAATCTCACATTTTTCTTTTTGCATTGCCATTTATTATTGTTGTTATATTAGCATTTTATCCCCATCCAACTGGGTAATTCATTTAAAGGAGGATTGTTCGGAACTTGTGCATGCTGGCTGGATCTGCAGATTTTGCTGGGTGTTGGATGTGTAGGCACTTGTATCGCCGTGGTTTGCACATGCTTGATTTCATTCACCAGCCACTTTCTGACAAGGGAAATCTTTTTGGGGAATGGAATGGAATGAAACTGTGCATGCCAGGACTGGAATAGGACATCACTGGTCTGTCTTGAGCTTTCAGAAGTAGTAGGAGCTAGTGTTTTAATAAGTCTCTTGGAAACTTTGGAGTGGATTCTTTTAACTAACTGGGATGCGGAATCAAATGAATATTTTGTTAAACTTGATCAGCTGAAATAATTTCTGTATCACTTGAATCTACAACTGGTTCAGGACAGAAAAGCCAAAAGTCTTGAGGAAAAGTGGACATTGTTTCTGGCTTGAACAAGTGAAGTGACGTGTCGTTGAAGACTGTGGAGTCTGGATAAGTGGTTGGAAGAGGGTGCTCTAGACAAGCTCTGTGAATCTAGGGAGACAGCAAAAGATACTTGACCGAGTGAATCCATCACAACTTATACTGAACTTACTCTGTAAATATATGGTGCCTCTTCTGAGAGCTGTTTAACGGGATACCTGAAGTGGGGGGAGGGGGAGTAAGAATTGCTAGAAATGACACAATAAGTAAGGGTGAAACATACTTGTCGTGGTAACTGCTAAAACTGTTTCCAATGATCCCAATCTTGTGGAGGTGATGGCAACTCCAATTGGCCCACAAAACATTGTTGTACATCGCTTTACCACAATGAGGCATGACAAACAATGTTCTGGTGTGTGCTCTGTGCTTGCACATCTATTGCAAATAATTGGGGGTGGTGTAACAGCATGAAAAAACAAAACAACAACTGTTTCTATACCTCATTTCTTGGTGCAATCTGACATCCTGCCTCTAATATCGCATACTTTTCTTCTTCATGCAGCACTGGATCATAAACAGTAACACTAATTTGGTAAAAGGTCATCAATTCGATTAGGAGTCCAAATTGATGCAATGCTATTCGGCAGCTTCCTATATGTCCTATACCATAGCAGATTACAGTGTCCTCTCTGGATAATGGAAACTGGCACTGTATCAAACCTGTATGATTATGCCTGCTAAAATCATACGCAGCTCTCTCTAGCTATCAACTTACGTAAAAATTCCTCAAAAAACGATGTTTTTTGAATCTCTAACCTGAAAAGTATACACCGTATTTCAATTATCTAAACAATAATTCACACAATGACCTGCATTCAAGTATCTTTTTAGAAATAAAGACTCTGTCAGGACTAAGTTTGCAGTCAGGAGATAGACCAATATGTTGGTAGCGCCTAACTCCCTTAAATCTATTCTTTCTTTTCACTAAAGTGAAGTCCTGGTCACTGATAATACACAGATGGATCATAAGGCTTTAGAGTTAACTGTAAATAACTCTCAACTACCTCGACATCGCGCAAAAGTCTCGGTAAATGAAGCTCAATATACAAATAAGGTAAGTGGTCGTCAATAAAATTGCATGATTGAGAGGACACAGATAAATTATGAGTTATAATCAAAACATGAGATGGTGCATCAGTGCATTAATCTTCTTGAAGGTCATCATCTACACAATAAACAAATAAAAAACATTTAATACACATTCAGCCAATAGATTCACACGTAACAACACTGAATAGTAGAATTTACACATGCGTAAACACCACACCGAATGCTGCTACACAAAAACACTGCATGAATGACCAGCTCATAAAGAATGGAATGTATTTCTGATTAGTTGAGCACCTGCAAGTCTTTCAGCTATAGAATTACATTTTTTTGAGCTCATGGTTTAGCAAACCTCCTCACACCTGGAAACCAAAGGGTGTCCATAGCACTTGATAGTCTCGCGTAGCCAGACCCTTTACCAACCGTAACAGCTACGCGGGGAAGGAAAGGGTCTGGGAACATACAATACAACGACTTGTTCAGCAGCACCCCAAAAAGGGTGCTCCAATTATCGCCTGTGGTAGCCAACGACGTCACAACCACGTCCGGGTAGCATGTCTCTATTCATGCTCGTACGTTTATTGCTTGCCAGGAGTGCTTATAAATCGCCTACAAAAAACAACTTCACCAGTTTAATGAAGTTGAGCAACGTTTTCACCCTCCCAGATGTATACCGCAAGCTTGCTGGAACGTTTGAGCACCTTTTTGGGGTGCTGCTGAACAAGTCGTTGTATTGTATGTTCCCAGATGCTTTCCTTCCCCGCATAGTGGTTACGGTTGATAAAGGGTCTGGCTACGCGAGACTAAGCACTTGATACCAGAAAGGTTTAATTTGATGGGAGTCCAAAACTGTACGGACACAATGAAGTTACTACCACACTGCAAGTCATGGTCATGCTAAATTTGTGTCACTAATAATGTCAATGCTACGGTTCACAGTGTTACTATTATCCATAAGCCACACAAATCCAACTTACTATCTATGAGAGGCTTTAGGTCTTGTGATGTCTTAAAGCTCCCAGTCATGCTGTCCTGAGATGCTTTATTCTTTGCTGAACTTTTTTTAGGTGAAAGAAATGTGTATCTTTTCTTATTTTTCTCTGCAAAAACATACACAAATAAATACTTTAAACCAGTCTGGTACACACACATCTTTCTTACTTTTCTGTGTAATATCTTCACTTCCAGTCTCAAACTCATTATCGCTGTTTGACCCATCTACTATATCTGCTGTTTGGTCCACTGCCTTTCCTGAAGACAAATTGCTCTGTTGAGCAGAAACATCTTCAATGTTGTCATGACCATCTGCTGCTCTTTTCAAAAGTGCTTGCCTGTCCTCTATTGCAGTTTGTGGAATAACTCCATCTACTAAGATAGTATCATCACATTGTAACTTAGGAATGCTGAAGTTTTTGGATTCACTGAGATTTCCCTTTGCAGTAGTAGTATAAGTGGTCAAGACATCTGACAGACTTGGTGGAGCTGCTGTTTTCTTCATAAATTTCTCTTCTATGGCACCTGAACTATCGTGTTTCTTTTCGTGGGCTTTATGGTCAGCCACTGGCGATCTGGTATCAGAGGTACATTCCATAAAGGCGTCCACACTCCAAGCTTGAGCTCCCAGAAAATCACCCAGAACTTCCTCTCCTATATCTGGGAATACATCGCTCTGTACCGCCAAACTACCGGCCGCTGAGTAACGTTCATACTCGCTCAGGTGAGTATTACACGACGAAGGACTAACTTCCACCTCCGGCGAGGAAGAAGATACATCACTGAATCTGTGGTAAGACATCTAGAACTAGGAGTTGAGAAAGCTGTCCGGTGTCTTTTCTCCTACACGCTTATTCATGTTCGCAACGTAATAGCAGCATTTTAAGTGAAGGTGTAGCGGAAACATCTTTTTTAGTCACAATTTAACACCTCTACATACGCCACTTCGCCAACTATAAAAGTATGTCCGCCGTCCAGGCAAGTTGGCACGACCGCAAGCGCGGTAAATGAGGAATGCATTTAGTACTTAACCGGAAGCAATTTAGTCATGAGAATCCAAAGGTGCGCATTAATTGTAAGAAAGACATTTAGTGATGTTCATGGAGTTTTTCGGGTGCTGTACAGCTCATCTCGTCCGTTTTCGGTCTATGTTTCTTACGTGCAGGTAATGTACAGCAGATGGAAAATGCAAACTGGTGGGGGCGTTCTTCTAAAGAGACAAGATTCAAAGCAGTCGATTCTACCTACTGTGTCCCAAGAAATATTCTGATATTCACAGGATTCAGCAGTACAGCGCTGTTAACTTGTAGCTAAAGTTATTCGACTATCTTGTTAAATAAAATTATCAATTGTTTCTTTTATTTATTGATGAGATGATAGAATTTAAGTAGTACACATACACAAAATATAGTTGTGATCCGAGTTGAAGGCGAGTGCAGCCTGAGTTGGTCCTAATCCTCCGGTTTTGGAGTATATACTGAGGAAATATTTTTAACCTTCGGTGCGAGCTTTCTGATGGTGCAAACCCCGGATGCATAGCTGCTTCCGTTCAAAAGTTATTCAAGTTTTTTTTCTGGCCAACTCAATAAAATTTTACTCGTGCATTTTGTGATAAACGCGTGAAACTTTGTACACACCTACCTTTACTAAGTAAATACAATGAGATATAGGAGACCTATATTTACTTAGTAACAAATTTGTGGTAGCATCAATTATATAGTGGATAAGCCTTTATATATTATGCTCAAAATTTTGCCTACTGTTCTCTTCTTGTATTCTCAAAAACTATGCCTATTATTCTTTGGTAAGATACCTATTATTCTTCTCAAAATAGAATCACGGCAAATAATCACAGGAAAAATTCATGAATAATTAATGAATGACCACTCATGTTCATGGGGTGGATATTGCTGAAGTCTGAAACATCATGGGGCTCTGCCAGAATGATGATCTCTCAGAATTGAGGAGAGTGTTATTAATACTTGAATACTGCAATATAAAAATAGGCAACTAATTAGACAAATGGTTGACCCTACTAATTAGAGTGCAGCTGCATCTAGATCTAACTAACCATGACATCATATTGCATCATTTGCTATGATGTCATTCCAAATTTTTTATTCTAATATTATTCTCAATTCTTTTTAGTACCTATAATCAAAATTATGCCATCGTAATTTACAAAGGCCTAATAGTGGACTTGTTTTTTTATATGCTCTGTCACTATTTTGTAAGATCACACCACAACTGGGCTGTGCTGTCACCATTTTGTAAGATCACACCTCAACTGGGCTGTGCTGTCACCATTTTGTAAGATCACACCTCAACTGGGCTGTGCTGTCACCATTTTGTAAGATCACACCTCAACTGGGCTGTGCTGTCACCATTTTGTAAGATCACACCTCAACTGGGCTGTGCTGTCACCATTTTGTAAGATCACACCTCAACTGGGCTGTGTTGTCACCATTTTGTAAGATCACACCTCAACTGGGCTGTGCTGTCACCATTTTGTAAGATCACACCTCAACTGGGCTGTGCTGTCACCATTTTGTAAGATCACACATATCCCGTAGATGAACTGATGACATTCACACAGAGCTACATCCTGACATTCACACAGAGCTACATCCTGACATTTACACAGAGCTACATCCTGACATTCACACAGAGTTACATCCTGACATTCACACAGAGCTACATTCCTGACATTCACACAGAGCTACATCCTGACATTCACACAGAGCTACATCCTGACATTCACACAGAGCTACATCCTGACATTCACACAGAGCTACATCCTGACATTTACACAGAGCTACATCCTGACATTCACACAGAGCTACATCCTGACATTCACACAGAGCTACATCCTGACATTCACACAGAGCTACATCCTGACATTCACACAGAGCTACATCCTGACATTCACACAGAGCTACATCCTGACATTCACACAGAGCTACATCCTGACATTCACACAGAGCTACATCCTGACATTCACACAGAGCTACATCCTGACATTCACACAGAGCTACATCCTGACATTCACACAGAGCTACATCCTGACATTCACACAGAGCTACATCCTGACATTCACACAGAGCTACATCCTGACATTCACACAGAGCTACATCCTGACATTCACACAGAGCTACATCCTGACATTCACACAGAGCTACATCCTGACATTCACACAGAGTTACATCCTGACATTCACACAGAGCTACATCCTGACATTCACACAGAGCTACATCCTGACATTTACACAGAGCAGAGCTACATCCTGACATTCACACAGAGCTACATCCTGACATTCACACAGAGCTACATCCTGACATTCACACAGAGCTACATCCTGACATTCACACAGAGCTACATCCTGACATTCACACAGAGCTACATCCTGACATTCACACAGAGCTACATCCTGACAGAGCTACATCCTGACATTCACACAGAGCTACATCCTGACATTCACACAGAGCTACATCCTGACATTCACACAGAGCTACATCCTGACATTCACACAGAGCTACATCCTGACATTCACACAGAGCTACATCCTGACATTTACACAGAGCTACATCCTGACATTCACACAGAGCTACATCCTGACATCACACAGAGCTACATCCTGACATTCACACAGAGCTATGTACATCCTGACATTCACACAGAGCTACATCCTGACATTCACACAGAGCTACATCCTGACATTCACACAGAGCTACATCCTGACATTCACACAGAGCTACATCCTGACATTCACACAGAGCTACATCCTGACATTCACACAGAGCTACATCCTGACATTCACACAGAGCTACATCCTGACATTCACACAGAGCTACATCCTGACATTCACACAGAGCTACATCCTGACATTCACACAGAGCTACATCCTGACATTCACACAGAGCTACATCCTGACATTTACACAGAGCTACATCCTGACATTCACACAGAGCTACATCCTGACATTCACACAGAGCTACATCCTGACATTCACACAGAGCTACATCCTGACATTCACACAGAGCTACATCCTGACATTCACACAGAGCTACATCCTGACATTCACACAGAGCTACATCCTGACATTCACACAGAGCTACATCCTGACATTCACACAGAGCTACATCCTGACATTCACACAGAGCTACATCCTGACATTCACACAGAGCTACATCCTGACATTCACACACAGTTTTCTAAAGGGCACTTCACGGTCAAGAAAACCACACATACATTCTCTAACATTGCTCTTGACCATGCCCAAGAGCAAAACAACACTCTGGTGAAGGAGGATGGTGGTGCAGTTGGCCTCACTGAATCTCCAGCTGCTCTACAGAGGTGGATGGTTAGTGGCCCTGAAATGGCACACCTCACCAATGAGTTTGAAGCATCACGTAACCAGGGTGAGAATATTCCAGACTTACGCCATCATGAACAACGACCAGGAGTGCAGAAAACATTCCTACAAGATGTTATAGCACTGAAAGCAGCACTTGATGACTATGGGAATCCTTTTCTTGAGAGTAGTGGTGATTTACTTGTGCTAGACACAAGAGACATTGCTGATGAATTTGTTACTGAATCTATTTACAAGATTGAAGATCTTGGTAATCAGCAGTATCAGACTTTTGTAGAAGAAAGGCTAGTGGAAAGAAAAAGAACATCGGATGAAACCATTAAAAAAATTCCCTTCGATTGTTCAGTGCACCAGCTGTATGCCAGAAGACCAAAGCACAAAAAGCTATAGCAGAAGTGAAAAGTGATTGAAATTTGTTTTCAAGATTGTATGTTGCAAGTCAAGTTCGTGATGGCAATTTTGAAGAATTTTTTCTTATGAAAATCAGTCATGCCCACCATCACTATCAGACAGAGGAGGCAAACTCAGGCAGGGCACTAAATCAAATATCATTCACTGCCTTGAAGAGCAAATCATGACACCACAGGATACTAGTCTTAGTGCTGATGTTATTGTGTTGGATGGATCAGTTATCGTGAATATGCTTAAGCCAGGAGTATCCCAAACATTCAAGGAGTATGCTCATGATGTTTTTAGTCCCTATGTGAAGTCACATCTGGATAAAGCTAAAAGAGTTGATATAGTGTGGGATGACTACAGACAGAACTCATTGAAGAATCAGACCCGAGAGAAGAGAGGGAAAGGAGTTTGTCGTTGAGTAGCTTTCAGAAAACAAGAAAGAGCTGTTCAGTTTCCTTAGCAAAGAAGTTATCACCATATTATCACATAAGCCAATTATCAGCACATTACAAGAGAATGTTCTTTGCAGGCAAGAAAGGGATGTAGCAGGGCTAGCACCATTTTCACATGAAGAAGCTGATAGCTGTATGATGGTGCATGTTGCAGTGCTGCCAAGGATTACAATGACATTACTATACGCACAGTGGACAGTGATGTTGTTGTGCTGGCTGTGAACACATTGGCACAGATGAAATCCTCATTGAACACACTATGGGTGGCTTTTGGAACAGGGAAACATTACAGGTTGATTCCAGTTCATGAAATATGTGCAGCTATTGGACAAACAAAGTCTTTGGCACTTCCCATGTTTCATGCTTTAACTGGTTGCGATACAGTTTCTAGCTTTTCTGGACGAGGGGAAAAAATTGCTTGGGAGACTTGGAACATCTTTTCTGAAGTCACTAGCACTTTCATGGAGTTAATGGCACAACCAGAACAGTCAGATGTGGATGATGCTAGGAGTATTTTAGAAAGATTTGTTGTTCTTCTCTATGATAAAACTAGTCCTCGATGTCATGTAAATGAGGCTAAACTGGATTTGTTTGCTCAGAAAGGCCGTGATATGATTCACATTCCACCAACACAAGGAGCCCTTTTCCAACATGTAAAAAGAGCTGCTTATCAGGCTGGCTATGTCTGGAGCCAATCTCTTATATCTGTGGCACAGCTTCCACCACCAGAAGGATGGGGTTGGACAGCAACTGAAGGGGGATCTTGGGAAGTTTTGTGGACTCATCTTCCTGAGGCAAGTAAAATGTGCAGAGCTCTTGCTCTGTAACTGCATCAAAGGTTGTCAAAAGAACTGTAAATGCAAGAAAGCTGCATTGGCTTGCACAGCTTTGTGCAAATGTGCTGTAACTTGTTAGTGTCAAAGTTGGAACTTTCAAATAATAATTTCATTAGCAATAATTCACCTTGCACCATATATTTAACATTATAGCTAACACCACAAACATATTGGGCTGAGTGATAGAGCCAATGTGTGACCACACTGAGCACTATTGTTATAGACCACATAATCTCTAATGTATAGGCCATTTGTATGCCACACCCATAATGCATTTGTATGCCACACCCACATTTTTCTAATTAACAATGGTTCAGTTGAAATGCAAGCTTATCAGACACTTATATCAGGGGCGTAGGAAGCATTTTTAAAGTGTAGAGGCCATTAAGCTACACCAGCCACGCCTACCAATTGGGTGTGGTCTATATAATTAAAATATAATCAATGAAAATGAATAGTGTAAACACATAATTTTGTTTAGCTATATAGCTAATCAGTGTCCAAGTCAGTTAATTGAAATTTGCCAAAAATACTCTCTCTGTGGGTGTTTTCTCTGATAAACTCATTTCCAATGTCAATTAAGTTCAATTCATCAGTGCGATCTTGGTGAACATTCAGCATCATGGTACTATTAAGCTGAGTCTGGGTCATTGTAGATCTTAAATATGACTTCACTCGTCGCAAACTGCTGAATGACCGTTCACTGCAAGCATTGGTGGCTGGCATGACAACAATCAAGGATGCGAGGGAACAGACCTCTGACATCAATGCTCTTTGAGAGTCATTCAGCTCTCTGAGATACTGAAGAACGGAACAGAGATTGTGACTTTGGCTGTTATCAGGTATACTACTGGACAAATGGAAATCCTTGAGGCTGATGGGGCTCAAGCGGCAGAAGACCCATACTATCGGGAACAGAGCTTGAGGAACTCATTTTTAATTCCGAGTAAGTATTAGCAGCTGTAAATTTGTTGCGCATGCACGGTAAACGAATCCAGTAGTGTGTCGACCATTTCCATTTAACTCCAGTTGAATAGTGTAGCGGCCATGGCCGCTACGGCCGCTACGGTTCCTACGCCTATGTATATATAGGCCTTACATGAATATTGCAGGTATGCCACGCCCACATTTAGCAGATTTTGATACCGCACAATTAAATTCTAAAAAACTTTTCGGGCACTATAATTATTCTTTTTTGCAAAAATATAATTATGAGAAATAAAGATGTTGGCGACCATTTTCTTGCCACACCCATTGCCGATTGAGAAATGGCACTCCTTCTAATTTTTCATATTTTGGTGCAACTAAAGCGTATTCCAAATTTCGCGCTTTTATCATTAAATGCACGTCACTTGCAGTTCGCGCTGGATGGACTAAACGGCATTGCTTTCCATATGATGAGCAGCATGGATTATTCTAATTAAAGCGCATTATGGCAGAGAAGCAGTTGAATACTCCGTGGCAAGTGCAAACTAAGAAGCTCTTTAGTTTACTAGAGTCAGCAGGAAGAGATGAAGATATAGGACAAGTTCTTGATGACCTCAATGCTTTTGTCTATCCTGTGGAATTATGCTCTGAGGTGACCAGAATCTATAGCTAATCTATATAAGTGCCTATTGTAGCATAATGTGACTGTAATAGGATGTGGAGAAAATTATGGAGCAATTTGTGAGGAAAGCAGCTTCTCTGCAACCCAATTCAAGAATCAGAGTTGCACAGCTAACTTACAATCTTCTAACCTATCAAAAAGAGGCAAGTTGTAGAGGATGCAATTTTGATAGGGTAACTTGTAGTCTCGCGAGCCAGACCCTTTACCTACCGACCACGCGGTGAAGGAAAGGGTCTGGTCACCATCCATACAACGTTTCGTTCTACTGGAATGTAATCAATGTATTTGTTTACTTCCTGTAAGGGTGCCGCGGTTAACTTTAAAGCGTTCCGCTAAATTGGCTTTTGCAGAAGTTTGTTAAAAGATGATAAACCAGCATTGAGGTCATCAAAAAGTAGAGACAGCAATAGAAAAGCTCTAAGAAAAGCCCTGAAGGCTATGTATAATATAGAGCAAAGAAACTTCTTTAAGACTGTTAGAATAGAGACAAATAATCCCTTTCCTTTATAAAATTATTCTTTCATTAATTAATTTGTAGCTAGCTAGCCCAGCAGCAGCATCCTGTATTTATTTCCTTTCATCATCACCATATGTCCCAAAACTTAATTTCACTCATCAGCAGATCACTATATGCCTCTAAACTTTCACTGTTAGAGGTAGGGAGCTGCTAAGGAAGAGCTGATACTCGAATTTCTACAAGCTAGGGCCTTTTCACCTTCAGAGCTTCAGCCGTGCAATTCTATTTACATACCAGTGGTTGCCTGTTAAATTGCTCTCAACCGGATGTAAACAAACCGCACCCCATATGCTATACACGCTAAAGTATTGTTCCCCATGAATCGTGGGGAATGGAACGAAACGTTGTATGGATGGTGACCAGACCCTTTCCTTCACCGCGCGGTCGGTATGTAAAGGGTCTGGCTCGCGAGACTAGGTAACTTGAGCATTTGTTGATGGGGACACAGTTACTTTGTAGTGGCATGCGTAAAAGAATTTCTGTGGCCATGACGTTTACAGACTCAGAAATGATTATGAAAGAAGGTTCTACAGGTCTAATTACTAATTCAGTTATGGATCAAGCACATTAAACACTCACTCGTCCATAAAGTCCAGTTCAGGGTTGGGATCAGTAAAGCATATGTTATATTCTAATACACACTGCTATCATCATCCTAAATAATACTCACCAAAGTACATAAAATGTTGTGACTAAAATGCTTCAAATAATGCTCGGGAAAAACTTTTTTTTTTAGTTATTCAGATTTTATAAGAAATTCTGATTATGTATTACTCAATTTTATGGCTCTTCTCTTACACCCATGCTGCGTGCACATGTCATTTTGATGTTCTCAGGTTAGCATTCCCAGTGAAGTAGCTGCTAATCTGGTGAAAGTGTTCCTGTCTCTCTTAGCCACCACTAATCCTCCCAACGAACTGTTCTATGCTGCAGCTTCTCTTCTTGCTCCTAAAATATCTCTGGAGGTAACACTGAAGGCAATTTATGCAATACAAGTCCACACTACTCTACAATAGCTCTATCAGGTGTTTGATATTAGCAGGAGGATTGTTTGCCTTAAAGTGTAATGTAAGATTCTTTGTTCAAAGATTTATCTCAAGGGCATTGAATTAATTTGTGTATGTAACTGGTAAACTGAGCACAGTGGTGGTCTCCATCAAAAGTAAATAGCAACTGATGATAATAGTAGACATGACAATAATAAATTAAAGAATTACTTAATTATGAAAAATAATAAAAGTAATTAGATCTTAATTAAGTAATATTATAATAGATTGTAAGATTTTGTTTTTCATTAGTCATAGAACAAACTCTCCCAAGTTTTGTGGCATTAGCTTTGACTTTTCTCGAGATATGTGAACTATTTCTGTGATTAAATGCTCATTACTCACAATTATGTCTGCTGAGTCACATGACTGGTATTCTTGGGAATGGGCCACATGTAAAACTCACTGTTGTCATCTATGACCCGACAGAGTCCAGAGTCCTACTTCCAGAAGGAAGGGATAGTGATGAGGATGTGCGTGGGGAATGAGTGGAGTGTGGATGTGCAGAGAGCCGCTCTCCATTTTGTGACCTGTCTCTGTGAGAACTGCAGTCCATTACCCAGAGCCGAGCTGGAGAGAATGCTAGAGAATGTCTTGAAGACGCTAGGTCATTCAGTTGGCAGTTCTTCCACTGCTGTAGGTGGTGGGCGTAACGCGGACCCTCCCAGCAACGCTTTGCTTATCCAGAAGGTGCGTGTGTGTACAATTGAGATCTCTAATTAGTGAGAATTGCCTTGTTTTTGTGGATCCAGTTAGTTCTGTCAAAGCTGCGGCTCATACATGCAAGTCTTCCTCACATCCATCCCTTGTCTTCACTGCCATCTTTCCCCTTGCTCTTGTCCACTCTGAAGGCCCACATGATGGCAGGTCTGTCCAGGGACCCTCCTGAGACCCTCGGCTGTCTCAGACCTCCTCTCTCCTTACCTCGAATCCAAAACTCCTCCCCTGTGGCTCACAAGCCCTCCCCTCCTTCTTTGGTGAGAGCCGTGATTCCACAGGGTAGCAAGACCAGCTATCAAGACAAGAAGCAGTTGCAGAAGAGAAATAAGAGAATTAAAAGCAGAAAGAAGGACGGGGAGGCTTATTCAAGCTCGGGGGAAGATTCTGCTGCAAGACTGTCAAGCGACAGTGAGACCTCCTCTGGTGCTAGTAATGGCAGTGGGGTGTGGCACAGGAGTTACAATACCAGCACCGGTGCTAAAGCTGGTTCCTCTAAGTTTGGAGCTCGTAGAGGGAAAGGGTGTGTGTCTGGGTCAGAGAGTGATATCTCGGATAGCGAGGCATCTAAATTGAAGTCAGTGATGTGTAAGATCAGGTTGGAGGCTCACACCAGTCTGGCACTTCTGTTCCAGGTGAGAAGAGTGGCTTCTGTCTAATATATTGGTTAAATATCCACTTTTCCATCCAGCTGCTGGACCGCCACACCTCCTTCTCATATTGGCTGTCTTTCCTGCCTGATGGGCCACGCCCTCTTCATTCTCCTGCTCTGCTTCCCAACTGTATAGTGAAGGACCCATCTCCCAAGGTAGCTAGGGATGGTATTACAGGGATCTAGATTCTCACCGATCCTGATCCATGCTATTGTATTTCATGAAATGGAAACTATCCCAAAGAAAATGTACACTGAATTCTTACCCTCAAAACTGGGATGTTCTTTACTTTGTTGGTTGTTGGTGTCTGAGACCTTGTTTTAGTGGGGCAAAGTTGCCACTCAAAGCTCCCTGGAGTCCTAAGCCGAGGTCAATTAAGACAAAAATGGCAATTATGATTAGCCAAAATATATTTTAATTTATTGATTGATTAATTTGTTGATTGGTTAGTTGATATTGTTTTTTTTTATGTATGCAATGGTTTTTGACTGGGCTATTCCTCCCATTAGTGTCGAGGCGCTGCTATAGCGGTGCTGTGTGTGATGTTAGATGGATCTCGCCCCTACTTGGCTGCAGCTGACGATAAGTAAGTGGTGGGGCACTGGGCATGCTCTGTTCCCTGACCAGAATGTTGATAGGGGATGAGGGGTAAATACTTGGTTGAGTCTGGCTAGAGCTAACTGCCAAGGTTGCATGTTTGGGCTAATCTTCTGGCCATTGTGTTGCTTGTTATTGAGTGGGCAGAGCACAGAACACAGTGGGATTACCATCCAATGCAGCATGCCTCTCTCTCTCTCTCTCTCTCTCCAGAGAGTGGCACAAGTTCCACTTCATTAGCTAACATACAGCTGTACTGCCCCTTTATTAATATTTATTTTCCTCACTAAAGGCTTAGACAGTACATACCATATGTACATGTGAGTATCCATTCTCCTGTGCATGTCATGTGAGTATCCATTCTCCTGTGCATGTCATGTGAGTATCCATTCTCCTGTGCATGTCATTTTGATCTATTCTCCTGTGCATGTCATGTGATGTGAGCTCAGAATGCATTACTATACACACTCTATGTTGTTCAATCCATATCAATGCTAGTTTTGTGGTATATTTGGTCTGATTTCTGATCTCTTAAATTTATGAATTTATTTGTACTTTTCAGACCTCGGACCTCCCAAGCCTTCACACCTTACTCGTTCACACTAGGGAGCGTTGTGAGGGAGCTACATCGTGTGCTTCTATCAGCAGTGGGGACAGAGCCCCAGCATGGCAACTGTGCTCTTCTCCTTAGAGCGTTACGGATGCTTATGGTCAATACATCATACCACCAGCTTTCCAACAAATACCTGAGTAATATCACTGAGGTGTTGGAGAAAATGGCCACCCATAAAGGTTGGATATTCTGTTCTACTTATTTATTTATTTGCTTGTTTGTTTGTTTGCTTGTTTGTTTGCTTGTTTGTTTGCTTGTTTGTTTGCTTGTTTAGGCAACAAGTAATTTTCTTTCTCGTGTATTTCCCTGCCCAGCTTTTCCCGAGTTAATATAATTACTTTTACCACAGTCTAACTCAATTCACAGTGCTGCTTTAATATAAGTTGTCTTTTTTTTTTTTTTTTTTTTTTTTCCTTTTTTTTTTGGTGAAATTCTTATCTTGTGGTAGCCAATGCTTGTGAAGACAGTCCCGATGATAATAGTGAATAAGCAAGTACCAGCATATGTTTGCGTGAAACTCTATGGAGGGTGTGTATGTGTTGTGTGTGTGTGTGCGTGTCATATGTTTGTGTGAAACTCTGTGGAGGTTGTGTTGTGTGTGTGCGTGTCTGGGGGTAATTGAACAAGTTGGATCATGAAGGGATATTGAGGCTAGAGCAAATAAGTGGATTTACCTGAAGAGACGCCACACTCAACACGAACCATAATTACTAGTGTCAGACAAGTAAACATGAATGTGTCTAACTGTGTAAGGAGTTGTTATTAGATATATATCAGAATAGCCATTATTGAAGTCTGTTCATGTTTATTATGTGCATCATTAATTACTAGTTCAATAATAGGGGAGTTAAGCAAGTGTATGTGTGTGTGGCATGTGAACATGTGTGTGGCATGTATACATGTGTTTAGACACTCAGGTGCAGGTAGCCGCATTGAGCTGCTACCAGGTGGCTGTCTCTCTCTCCCCTGCTCATCCAGATGTGGCAACATGGCTGACTGCTGGCAGTAACTCTACGTCTTCCAGTGTAGCAGGCGGTAGTGCTGCCAGTGGCAATCTGTCAACCTCCTCTCCGTGGCTTCTCCAACACTGCATCTCTCTACTCCAGACACAAGGTGAGCATTTCTATCCGTTCACTCTCTCCACTATCTTTCTCGGTTACCTTCTCAATTATTCACCCTTTTTATTTATTTATTTTTTGTTTGTTTGTTTGTTTGTTTATAAACGAGGGGTGTGTGGCAAACATGTCTGAGTTTGCTTTTGAGATCTTTATCCCTTCTGGCTTTTGAGATCTTTATCCCTTCTGAATTGTCCTCTTGCACTTGAACATGAAGTATTATGTATTCCTAGCATTTTCATTGAAATAGCAAAGACTTCATTCAGTATACATAGTCCAATGGAACACCATGATTTTTTTTGTTGGAATTTTTGTTACTTCCATAGTTTGAAAGTTCTGGCTTAGGAATTCGATATAAGTTTCATTGGAGCTCAAAAACAAAGCTTGCATTTTTGTAATATAGCTGTTCTCTGAAAGCTGAAGTCTTCAACCCTAAATAGAGAGCACTGTACCACACATTCTGATATGTATTGTATTATAATATACGTATTATTATTACACTCAGAACTTCAATCAAATGTTGACAACTACTGTTGGTTGCACTGGAATTTGACACATTAATTAACAAGACACAATAGTAATACTGAGGGTCATTGCAAAGTTGTCAAGGAATCCATTGCAACTCCTGCACCCATCTGTCAGTCCCATGGCCAAGCTCAACTCAGAAACAATAGCTAGACCAGGAACAGCTCAATACAACAAAAGTTTGTTTAACCTGTGACTCGAGTTGAAAGGAAATCCAACAGTAGACGAGAGAATCTCATACTGGAAGACAGCAAAAAGCAATCAATAGCAACAGCATATTAACCCCCTTCCCCTGGTGCAAAGCTACACTGAGTTGCGAGAGTTCAGATGAGCGACAATGTGATTTCTGGATTCCGTGTCCTACATGGGACAGAGGGATAAATAGGATGGCCACATAAAAAACACACTTTCATATAATGTTCATCATCTTATTCCCATGAGCCGGGCTAGAGCGGGATTAGTAGCACTTACTGGGCTAAAAAAAAATGTGATGGCCCTGTGTCATGCTATCCATAGAAGGCACATGACCCTTCTATTTTTTTTCTTTATTGCATTAACACTATAAACTGTCTAACCAAAGCTGTCCCTTAATTTTTTTCCATGGCCGTGTTTACGTATTGAAAAATTATGGTAAAGGGACCCTTACTCTATAAATCCTGGTAAACAAAAAAAATATTGTACGATTTGTTTTACTGTGATGTGCAATAAATAGAACTTCTTGTAAATACTTAAAAACTTGGATTTAGGGTGAACGTTAAAAATTAAATTTAGGATTGCTCAAAACAGTACATGCACAATACAAGTGTCAATGATGTCATCAAAAAGATAAAGTTAGCAATTAGTGTTGCCCAAAAGAGCACGAGGTAGAAGTTTCATTTAATATTGCATATTATAATTCATATAGAGTCATCACATGGGGTGGGTGACCTTTCTTGTTTCCTTGCTTTTTTTTAAGTAAATGTGACTTTCCTAGTTTTTGGTACTTGATTGGAAACCCTAAATCCCTGAATTGTATATATGTATGGCCACAAGTGAAGAAAACTTGAATTTTGGTGAGAAGTTCATTGGATAGATTCTCCTTTCCTCCTTCTTAAGGCTTGTTACAGACCTTGAGCAGTAGAAGTTCACATTCCTAGGCTAATGGAAGTTGATTGTTTCATTATCCAACATCAGTTTAGAGTCCCCTATCTAATGTGTCAATTCCCCCCTCCCACACAAACACAGGTGTACACAATAGCTCCTGGACACATTAGCTTCCATTCCATCTCAGCCCCTTCTATAGTGTGTTCATGTGAGTTGTTGTTGGTCACAGAGTTGTTGTCATCTGCATATGGGGAGAACAGTCTTTAGTCCCTGGCCAGTCTTTAGTCCCTGGCCAGTCTTTAGTCTCTGGCCAGTCTTCAAGTCCCTGGCCAGTCTTCAAGTCCCTGGCCAGTCTTTAGTCCCTGGCCAGTCTTTAGTCTCTGGCCAGTCTTTAGTCCCTGGCCGGTCTTTAGTCTCTGGCCAGTCTTTAGACCCAGGCCAATCTCAAGCCAGTCTTTAGCCCTGGCCAGTTTGTAGCTCTGGTCAAGTGTGTGCCAGCTGGGTCAGTTTTGGATCTGTCAATAACCCGCGAACCTTGGCCAGTTTATAGCCTGAGTCAGTATATAGCCAGGGTCAACCCTGGTCCTCGGAACAGTGTAGAAGACTCAGGATTACAGATGACATCACATTTGAGTGAACTATTTTTAGATATGCATAAATGCACCAGCACCAAGGTGTTAGGTTACCAAGAATGCAACTCATGAAGTAGAACGTTAAATTTTAAAGAATCAACCAAGTATTATTTAATCATGCATTATAATATTATAATTGACACATAAATATCGATGCAATATTGCATTCGGTAGGCCAATACATACACAAACACCCTCCCCCCATCACATTTGCAATATTGCTGTTGCATGCTCTGTGTGGACGTTGTTTAGTTCTGGGAATTAACAGCTCATGCTATATATATTAGTTTTCCTCTTTAAAGGAATTGGAGGAAGTGTTGACGTGACTGTTAAGTAGTACAGGAAGGCACTGGAAGGAGAGAGTACTTTCCCCTTAGTTGAGTTGTCTTCAAAGGTTCTTGAAGCGGTGTTGGTGTGGAATGTTCTTGGTTGGTTGACATTACCAACTTGTGAGGTTTTGTTTGTGGTGACTGGTAAAGGAGCTATAGTGCCGATTATCTTTTCTCATTTTAGTAATAACACCAACAATAACACTTGTGTCTGTTAGTGAGCATTATCAGCATTGTCGCATATTGTTGAGTTCTGTATGTGAACTATGGTACGGTAGGTCTCATTCTGTAGGGTTCTCTCGATGTTGTTCTGGTCTAGACATGCATAGGGGTTACTTGTGGGTACTTTTTTTACCTCATCAATTTGGACATGAATAATAGCTGTTTGGTTAGCACTACAGCAAATGGTTATTGTAAATTGGGTTTAAGGGACTTCTAATGTTGAAGGAGAAATAATAACTCTTAAAATACTGTTTTTATTGTTTTCTATATTTCAAAGTATTCTCTGATTTGCCTTGGGTTATTTTGTTTTTTCTTGGAGAATAGAACAAGGGCCACTTATTTCATGCAACCTTCTCGCACATATGCACTGGTGCTTAATTACACAAGTCCCTGTGTGTAGATTTACTCTACCTGTGTATCCATGTTGTGTAGGTCCTGTAGCTGTACAAATGGAGTGTCTGCAGGTGTGCAGTGCCCTGGCCAAGCATTGCTTCTCTCACATCCAGTCATACTGGGGACTTCTTGCTGACCTCTACCTCACCCACCTCCTGAACTTCCCTGCTAGGACACAGACACACGTGCTCAAGGTGATATGATCCTTCTCTTCATCTTCTCTCTTCTTCTTTTTTTTTTTCTTTCCCCCTTTAACCCTTTTCTCTCTGGCCTTCATCCTCTGGCCCTTATCATTTTCCCTTCTCTACTTCATCTTTTGCCTCTCAATCCTGTTTGTTTTCCCTCCCCCCTCTTGCCAATACTGATAATAGACTCATTGATAATTCAACTTTCAATATGGTGTAGTAAGTCCTGTAATATTTCCATGCTCACATGGGAAAATTCTTTCCTTATTCACTGATAAAGTGTAGCTCTATTTTTTTATATTTTTTTATATTTTTTTATAGCATACAGACACACACTGCCTCTTGACATTGCAGTTGAATACTCATTAACTAAGGTCAACAGGAACATTTGTAAGTGGGTACTTGCCCAACAGGTAAGCTACTTGACTGGAACCTGTTGGGAAACAAGTCCTAATTTCACAGTGTCAACTAATCACTGACATGCACAACTCGTGCTAACACTCGTTGCTGTGTACTTGTCTGAATAATGTTTGCCATCATATACAATAGACTTAGGGTTTGCATGCCCTTGCTTGGGCTAATTCAGAGAACAGGTTATTCACATTTTGAAACTTGCAAGGTTTAATGACACATTCAATTATTTTCAGGAGAGCAAGAAGTCAAATGCTCCCCATGTAATCTTGCATACACCATAGGCAGCTGCACTTAGAATTTGATGACCCCTTACCAAAATTATTCCTGTGGAACAATTGTTGTTGTTCTTAATTGTTTAATTTTGCATGGCTAAGCTCTTGACGTCTCAACTGACCAGTTTTTATGGAAGCTTCTCTTCTGTAGCCAAAACTGCAGAATACTTTATTGACATCAGTGAATATTGCAACTAGGCTGATGGACTCATTCACTTTGGTCAATTACCTTCAACAAAGCAAGAACTATAACCTGCATGCCGTGCCATATATTATATTTGTTATCATTATTATGATATTAAAAAATATTGGAGTAGAATTTAGGATCAAGTAAAAAAGCCAGCAGTCTCTTTATTGTTCGTTTATATTATTTGTTGTTTTTGTTATCATAATGTTGTTGTTTTGTTGCTTTGCTACGTGATTTGTCAGTGCTATTTGTGCATTCATTTTAAAAATAGCAAATTTTCTTGTTCTAACAACCAATATTAAGTTATAATTAAAACTTTAACCTGCTGGTTCGATTAACATAATATTGGCTGTTAGAATGAGAAAATTTGCTATTATTATAATTACTTCAGCCTAGAATGACTGAATTGCTTTCATTTTAGCCACAAGGTAATTTACTGCTGCACATTATTATCATCAGAATATTTTGTATATTAGTTATAGAGAAGCAGCTGTGTCTGCCTAATTAATAACCATTTACATTTCAGACTGTCATCAGCTGCTTTTTCATCGGGTCGCTTGTTGCTAAGCAATTTTCACATGTTAAGCATTTTTATGAGTACCTGGTACATACATTGTGCTATATTCAAGCACACTATAATGTTATCACACGAACTGAACTTGATTGGTGAATTATGTTTATTACTGGAAATAAGAGAAGTTGATTCTAGATATCTTTTGAGACCACCTCAAGTACTTTAATTCAAAAGGTACTTCAGGACACTTGGGAGACAGGTAAACTTTTGAGTCACTCTTTTTCCACTTGATGTGTCCACTTCTTGTGTGGCATTCTTCCCAGGAGTCTTCATTGGAGGAGCAATCACTCGTGTTGGGGGAGAGCAATCTGTTTGATGTCTTCTTCAAGCTCCACGGAGATGTCGTGTGAGAGTATGGAGTCAGTTTGTTGACTATTTGAGGCAGTGGTGAGGAGGTTTTATCCTTTTGCTGCTTCTCTGTCTTAGTTGACTGTGTTAGTTCATGTATCGGTGGCAAAGGCTCGTCCAGTAAAGTCTGAATGTTTCGCTTTTTCTTTTGCGCTATTTTCTCAAGCACCTTCTTCTGTTTGGCCAGTTCTTTCTTTGGGTCAATGTTCTTTTCTTGTTTGATATCCCATACCACTCTGTGTGGGGGCGACTTGTCCAAGATGCTGGGAAGTTCCAATTTAGGCCTGTGGTTGACTTTTACACTCTTTACTTCTAATTTGAATGCTAGATTCATAGCTAAAAGGCTGTTGATTCAGCTGCTGCAGATACTATTTAGATTGCTCCGATTTTCACACCACAGTCTCAAATAACTTGTACTGACGGTGGAACATTTAGCACCTGACTATGGTTCTATAATTGATTACCCTTTACCAACACCAGTCATTGACACACCTTTACCAACACCAGTCATTGACACACCTTTACCACATTTGCTTCAGATGTTTAACTCCCAATGTTCATTGTAGCATTAAAATTGCTTGAGTGTCAGACTATTTATTTCGCCAGGTTCTGGAGGAACTGTGTCGGTCCTTGTCTTCTTTTCCAACTGACGAAGTGACGTCTTTCTGGGAGAAGCTGATGGCCGGTCCTCTGACAGCCCTACTGCAGAATTACAGAGAGCAAGGTCCCCTAGCCTCTCAGGCTTGTGACATCCTCTCCACCATACACTCCTCTACATTGGTTCAACTCAAGGTACACGTGATGTAAATTTGTGAGATCTGGGGAGTTGTTCATTCTATTGTGAGCTGATGAAGGACTTCGAGTCCGAAACGTTCTCTTATTGTTTCAAAAGTCAACTACGTTAAATAAAAGTATTCTATATATCAACAGTGTTGATATTTACTGTTATATATCTGTTGTGAACATGTACTTGCAGTCTCCTGTATTCATGCTGGCCTTGTGTTTGCCGGTAGAACTCAGTAGCGATGAGGCAGCCCCCAACTCTGTCAATGTGAGTCCAGGAGCTAGCAATCTAGTGGGAGCAGCACGCGTGCTATCTGATTAGTTTTGCTGCTCACCTATTATTTACGGCTTGCTTTCACTCGTTATTTTCGGTTTATTTTCAGGCCAGTGCAGTGAGGGTCTTGGGCGTGTTTGTTTTGTTCGACACTTTACAAGAGGTATTTGACATTTGTGTGTTTGTGATGTGTATGTACGTATGTCTCCATATGGCAGTTAATGAGTCTGAGTGTCCCAGTGGTGTTTATGAGCAAGTGCATGGGGTTTAGTTGACTTTCAGTTTCCCCTTGCTAGAATATTAATAATACTCTCTCGTTTTATGATAACTGTTGATAATTCCAACTTTTGATAGAATGCTGACCAGTTCACCAGACCTTGCTGCCGACAGACTGGTATCTGTTTGCCACTTAACTCTCATTTTATGTTCTTTCTGACTTGCTCTGCCTTGCGTATGTTTGTAAATTTCTCATTTGCCTCAATGCTAACTCCACATAAAAGTTCTAATATCTGGCATTCATATTGACTGGGTTAAGTCACTCATTTGCTGTCATTGTGACATCGAGTCCACTATGTGTTTGTATCATATATTGAGAGAGTGAGGTGATCTTGGTGTGGGACTGTATTGTAGTCCGTATAGATTTGAGTGCCTCTATCTTGTCTGGAGCTTCTTCCTGTGTTGTTTGTATATCTCTGTCTTATCTTTCCAGATTAGTTCTGCTATTCTATAAATTATTATTATTATTACTACTACTACTACTACTACTACTACTACTACTATTACTATTACTACTACTACTAGCAAGTATCCCATCACATAGATTTGTACTAATTTGGTACTGTGTTGTATTTATAGCTAATTTAATTAGTCTCTGTAGGAACTGTCACTGCCCCCACTCCTGTGTTAATTATCTACTGGAATGATCGTACTCTCTCATAACATTCGTAATTACTTACAGGAAATGGTTGCTTAATTAACAAGGACGAGGCTTTGTATCATATGGTGTTTTTGTGTATGTGTGTTGTTGTTTTGTTGAGTGTGTAGTATATGTGCATATATGTGTGTGTATGTGTGATATGTTGATTGTATCATGGTATATGTGTGTGTGGTGGTGTGTGTATATGCGTGCATGTGCAGTGTGTGTGTGGTCTACCACATTGATATATAGTTGCTACACTAGTCAGTCCCATGAGTGCATATCATTTGTTGCTTGTATCGCCTGTGTAGCTGAATGACTGAGATTTGGGAGGGAGAACTGGTTGGGTTTGTTTTTGTGGCCCTTACATGAAGAGAGTCACTTGTGGATATTTCAAACCAATTGATGTAGTTGTAAACAATAAATTGTTTGGTTTTGTAGTCTAAACAACTTTGTCATATCTTTCCTTTCGGATTTTGCCAGCAGAATTCATAGGTAGTTTAAAACAATGAGAATTGCAGGCTGGCATAATGGGGTAAGTTTTGTGCTAAACATGTCATGACAATATGGCTGCTGAAGATTCAGTGGACAGTGTTTAAATCCAGTAGCTAGCAATGCAATTCAGTGACATGACATGGCATGAGAACTGGTTGTCTGCAGTGAAGGGAGTGCAGCTTGTGCCACCTTCTCCTGCTGCTCCGGAAGCAATGTTCTTTTGGACATCTCCTAATGTCTAGCCTATAAGATTATGTAGAAACTAGCCTTGTTTAGCAGTGTGAGGTGAGGATAGGAAAGCATTAAAAATGGGAAGAAATGAAGGCGGCAGGGTTTGGAGTAAAATAGGTACTAGAATTTAAGGGCATTGCCGAAAAGAAAAGTGGGGAAAAGAATTTGGTAGAATTCGGAAAGCCCTAGTTCCCTTAATCCTGCTAACTATAACTTTTGAGTGTGTATGTTACCAATAGTGTATCTGCAGTATGTGTTAAAACAACATCACACAATCAAATTTCTGTTCTATTATCTTTGGCCCAAGTTCCTATCTTTCCCGCTACTCCGTCCCTTCTTCCAGGTAGTTCTGGTGTCAGGTAGTTCTGGTGTTAAGTTGCTGTTTTTGTTGTTTGGTGGTTTTGTTTTAGTATATTCCATGGTAATAAGTAGTTTGTATTGTGAATTAGGCTTGAGATTTTGGTTGTATCAGCCAGTTTTATAACAACTTGGATGGCATTTCACTGGAAATTCAATTTTGCTTGCTGTCTTACATGTACCCAAGATTGATTACTTGTGTATTTACATAATTAAGAAGGAACTTCCAGCTTGTTACAGAGGAGATTATTCAAGTGATGGGTATACATTACGAAGAAATGTCTCATTATCTGAGAGGAAGTTTAGCTGTAGATTGCGAGAAATTCATTTTACATAATAGACACTAATAAAGACTGAGTCTATGCCAGTTTTTTGGTTGTGAAGTGCATCTTGCATGCAGCGTTTATGTGCCATATTGAACAAGCCATGTTTATGGCGAGAGTTTGTGATGTTGCGGTGTATGTGCACTGCCTGTGTTTATGTCCATGACATGTGTTCGTGAAATGGTTCCCTGCACTGGATATGTTCTTAAAAGCATATTTTATTTTTTATAATGTAGCGTCAGGCATTGGTTGGCACTGAAATTATGGATAGAATGTATTAAAAAATATATTATGTTCATGGGTAACTGTTTATTTATGAAGACATTTTGAACTTTTTTTCTTTAACTGTTTTATGTGGCAAATGATTGTATCCCCACCATCACAGGATGACAATTTCTTTCTGGACTGTCACTCTGCTGTCACCCAGTGCATGGCGTCTAGCAACCAGTCTATTAGAGCGCAAGCCTCCTGGGCTTTAGCCAACTTGGCCGACTCCTTCTCTTCCAGACCACACCTCCTCACACCTCACCTCACGCTCAGCCTGGGCTCCTCCATTTTGCTGGGGCTGCGAGACGTGGACAAAGTGAGGTGCAATGCTGTCAGGGCTGCCGGAAACTTGCTCAGGCTGGTTCGGGAGACTGGTAAGGGGTTGGCACTGAAATTAAGGGATAGAATGTGTGGAAATAGATTATTCATGTTGCTAGAACTTCCAGTAAAGTCCCCCCCCCTCCCACACACACACACACACAATGGCTGTAGTGTGGGGTTGTTGTTTTTACGAGTTCTTAGTACCGCCTCTTGAAGATGAACCTGATGTTGCTAGTTATGCATAAAAGATCACATATGAGTAATTTGAGGTCACGAAGTTAGATTGCAGCAAAGAGATAATTATCTATAGTAACATCAGATCAACTGTGACATTGGTAGAGTGTTCCTTCCTCCAACTCCTGTTGTTTGTGTATGTTCTGCTCGTGTTACTCTCCAGATCTGACTAGCACTTGCAAGACTGTGCAGGAGCTGAGCAATCAGCTCACCAACTGTGTCAATACTGGATCCATGAAGGTAAGTATCTACACCCTACAACACACACACATACACACACACACACCACATACATACATACATACATACACACACACACACACATTTTTAAACCTAGCCTGTGTGTTCCATTTCTTTTTCTGTCTTGTTTCTCTTCGTCGTCTCACAGTCTAGATGGAATGCTTGCTATGCGTGCCACGGAGCTCTCTCCAACCCTCAGTTAGTCTCCCACTTCCCAGCTAGTGTGGTATGTCTGTTGAATATGTGTGTACTGGCTGAAACAATGCCAGTAGTAATCTTGTGTGTTCAATATCAGAGGTGTTTGTGTTGTGTCAAATTTTTTACAGGCTGGAATGATTTCTGCTCTTTGCTTGGCTGTGCACAGTTGCAAGAACTTCAAAGTGAGTGACTTGGTAGTGGTGCTCTCTATTTCATGGTAGATGAACTGTAGCAGCTGTTCATCTTGTGTTTCTCTATGTACTGACATGTCTAGCATTCAGAGTTGGTATGGCTAAACATTAATATGACTTACTGGAATGCAATTCTATATGTTGCTTCTGACAGTTTCCCAGTAAGGGTTGTGGCTAGAGTAGGGCTGGGGAAACTGTCAGAAGCAACATATAGAATTTCATTCCAGTAAGTCATATCAGCTGGCTTAATTGCTTTGTAATAACTTGTAATAAAACACTTCGGAGTAGGAGAATGAAGATGGATTTTTTTATATTTTTTTATTTTTATTTTTAACAATATTCTGATTGAAAGATGTTTTTGTGACTGCAGTAATTAGTTGTAGCAGCTGTTGGCTAAATACTTTTGGGTATTAATAGATGTTTGAATTATTAGTAGAACACCTGTTATTATTGCCTCAATCAAACAAGTGTCAGCGCTAAGCTCATCTTTCAGCTTAACAACAGTGTTACATCTTTCAGATTATATGGTTTTACCACCTGAATGTTTTAATAGCTGTGTATTGGGCAAAAATGTATAGCTGTACACCAATTTTTTATTATTTTTTATTTTTTTATTTTTTTTATTTTTTTGATCGTGTGGGTTACAGTTTACAAATCTTCACTGCTCAGGCAGGCTTCATTGTGGTTAATAAATCACACACAAACCTCCATTTTGTATAAACATACTTGCAGGTATGGTGATAAATTGTGATTACTAGACAGTTGAAGGGTGCATGTATTGAAGACAGTCAATAGAAAACTGTCATGTATGTATACAACTTTCAGTATCACTTTCCTCTTATGTTTTAGGAATTTAGTGTGTAGACTGAATGATTAGAGTGTCAACACTAATTTATACTAGTCTCAAAACAAAATTAGTTTTAAATTAATGAAATATTATTGGAAGAACATTAAGATTTACATTTATTATTATTATTATTATTATTATTATTATTATTATTATTAAAGTTTCTTATGGAGCTATTTAAATGGTGCTTGAATTTGCATAAGGTACGTAGCAATGCAGCTTCTGCCTTGACGGGTGCGGCCAAGAGCTCTGTGTTGTCATGGGCACAGGTGGTAGAGGTGTGGCATGCTCTGTGGCGTGCCCTAGAGACCAGTGAGCAGCAAGCCGACTTCTCTGAGTTCAAGCATGCCACCACTCTGAAGGAGCAGGTACAGGAATACGTATTATAATGCGGGAGAAATAGTTCACCCACTGGGTTGGAAGATTCTAAAAGTTACTAAATCACACACAAGAACAGAATTTTAATATGAAATTACCGAACTATGATCACATAGCTGTACCAGCAATAAAGTTCACTGTAAGGTCGACTGGATGACATATGAATTTGCTTTAAGAGAGAGAAATTGCTTTATTGTTTGATCTTGTTATGCATGCTGCAGCTTTGTGTTGCTATCTGCAACCTCCTGCGGATGAAGCCATCAACAAGTGCACCAACTGATGCAGTGGAAGTGGAAGCAGCTGGAACACTGCCTCGTGAATTCTCTCAAGTCCTCCCAGAAATGTCCGCCAAACATTTCGGCCAGTTTTTGACCCGATCGCTGCTCCTAGACACAGACAATATTGATGCTGTAGCCAAAGACAGGCGAGATCTTATTCAAGCTGCCCGGGAGTGCCTCGAGTTGTCGCCGAATTCTGTTGGTGAAGTAAAGACTGAAGGACTAACCTTGCGGGATATCTTTACCAATTGTCTTGACAAGTCCTAGAAAGACGTGTGAGACACGCACTGTTATAGTGAGACATTATTCATGGATACCATTCACACTGGCCGCTAGCTAGGGTTACCTGCTGATATTCACTGGAGTAAACATTGCCTCGTGTTTACCCTTTGACAGAAGGTTACTTTTTAATACCATTCGTTGTATTATATCAGCTGCTAATTATAATCACAGGATATTGGAATACCTTCCAGATGGTAGAATCCTAGTCTAGTGCTGACATCATTCTACCAATCTTTTATCCCATCTGTTACTGTTTGTGTCACCTACTGTGTATGCTCTTTCTTTTACATTATAAATAAATGATCAAATGAATTGTTGTTGTTTATGCATTGTTGTTTTTTACTGGTTTGGAAAAAGTGTTGTGAGAGATAGTATGTTAGAGTGTCTTTAAACAAAAGTTTTGCCCTCTCCTTCAGACTGCTATAATAGAACATCTATTTATGGGGTTCCTTTACTCCAGGTCTGCCACTGTGGCTCTCTCTTTCCTTCTCTGCTATTACATGCACTACCATAATTGTATCTTATATCTCCAGGGATTACGTTTAAGGATGGCTACAATAAGGGTGGGGCTTTTTGTACATACCTTCCATATTGGTTGTGTAGAAAACTACATGGTTCTACTACTGGTTTTCCAAAAATGCCACAAGTCAAACTAAGCAATAAGCAAATACATTTTTAAAGTTTCACAAGTTTCCAAGCAGTGAAATGTGACTTTACGAAGGAAAGTTCAAAGGTTGTTGTAAAACAAAAATGGTTGAACTTTGAACATTCTTTGATAAGTGCATGTTGTGAGTAGTCTAGAATCAGTTAGGAGCCTCTCATGTGGCGAACAGAACATCATCAAGCTTCCTAACAATGCAGTATATACACTAGCATACCTCACCAATCTCCTGGGTGACTGTATTTATGACAACAGTGCCCCTGAGTAGATTCTATTACCAGAATTCATTGGGAATGGAGACAAGGTGGGAGGAAATGTTTGGCACTAAAGACATTCACAGTGTGTGGGACAGCTTGGCTGTTTATTCATTACATACTTGAATGCCTCATAAATAAATAAATAAAAATTGACAGCAACGGGGGGCTGTATAAACACTTAAGGGGTGTGGAATAGCTCTAAGTGAAGAGGGAATGCAAGAAAAACAAACTATTGGTGTGAGGATTTTGTGGGAAAGAATGGAGCAGTTGACCAGAAAGTTGTGAGCATGGCACTGTTGGACTCTTCCAAGCAGGCTTGGCTTGCTGCTCCAGGAGCCAGCCGCCATGATGTGGAGTCCTCGGGCAGTTCTGTGTCACTTCTGCACTCTATCTATGGCTCCCAGGCGTCCCAGCTCCCTATATCGGACTACGGCAGTGAAACCAGCTGGGGCAGGTCTCAGACTGAACTAGCTGGACCTGCTCGGAGCGTCACAAGTCTACCTGCTCGGAGGATGCGGTCTCGGCCCATGTCATCTCCTGCTAGTGTCATTGCTGCACGGCAAGTTCAGAGGAAGATGTCCAGTGCACTTGTGGAGTCCCCCATAATAGGATCTAGTGTGACGTCTTTGGAAGAGGATGATGATCACGGCTGGGAAGTGGCGATACCCAGAAGGCCAGCTAGACCGTACAGTGCAGCTGTGACATCCTCAGGCCGGCCTTCCCGACCTGCTAGCGTATTGTCCCGCCCACCAAGTGCCAGAACACTTGGTTATCCCTCTCAGGGTGCTCACCAAACAGAAGGCCGGAGACTGCCACGCCCTCAAAGCGCAGCAGTGACAGGCACGCGCTCATTTGGTGCAGCTGTCCCCCCACAACGCAGACCTCCATCTGCTGGAGACCATCAAAGAAGACAAAGGCCAAGAACTGCTTTGCCTACCAGCACAAGTGTGAGTTGCACATCTTACTGCATTTCACTTCGCATTACTTTTTTTTTCTTTTTCTTTTTTTTGCCCAAGTTGTTGTTTTATTTATTTTTATTGTGCAATATTTCAGCGTCACAGAGAGTCTTTGGCTCTTGTAGACTTGGAAGAAGAGCCTGAAGAAAGTTTAGTGCCAGTGCCCCCCATCAGAGACACGGCACCGGTGAGTGAACCAGTTTCATGCCATCTCCTTTAAAGACATGCAACTACGTACATCCTATGGGATGGTACTCCACATTGCCTTGTTTGTATGTTCAACTTCTATTGTCTGATTGCACCAGGTTCATGTCACGGACACTCCCGAGTATTTCAATTTCTGGCTTGGAAAGCCGTTACAAGAGAGAGACTTTGGGGTCAAAATGCACAAGAGAAAGCCGTGGAAGCGTCCACAAAGTGACTATGGCAACCGTTTGGGTGCCAGGAGGAAGTCCGACTCCAAGACTGGAGATGGAAGAGGAGGAGCAGATGACACAGGTCTGGATACGCTACAGGAAGAAGACGGAAGTATAGGCGGTGGTAAAGGACATAGGCGAGGCAGTGGGCTGTCTGGAGATGATGGAGATTCTGCTGGTAAAGGGAAAGGTGATGGCAAAGATGGGAAAGATGGTTTGGGCTCTGCCTCTAGGACCAGCTCTACAGATTCCTCTCGAAGAAGGTTTGTTTGTAGTAAAATACACCTAGGTTTGACGATCAGGCTTGCCAGATTGTAAATTATACATACATTATTATTATTATTATTATTAATTTATTTATTTTATTTATTAATTTTTATTATTATTATTATTATTTTTATTATTATATTAACATAGTATATAATTAACATAGTATTTTTTTTATGGTATAAAGTGGAATGTGGGTTTTAGTGGTTTTCGTACACAACAACTATATATACATTAATTAAATGCAATTAGACCAAGTGATAAACACAGCATTGTGTGTGTGTGTGTGCGCGCGTGCATGTGTGTGTGTGTGTGAATATGTTCCAATTATTACAAATTATAACTTTATGGTGTAGATCCTCGAAGTCTAAAGGGGGCAAAGGTCGAGGTAGGCGAAAGACTTCATCTGGTTCTGACAAGTCAGATAAGAAAGGAAAGGTGTGTACTGGACATACATTCACTGACAGATGTAGCAATCCACATACGTACATGTAATTATGAAAGTGTATTTTTCCAGAAAATTCTGTGGGACACCTCAAAAGATTTCAGCAAAGAAGCCGAAGAAGATGATTATTTTAAAGTTAGTAAACTACATTTTTTAAATTCATTATTTATTCTTCCTGCATTTAGGATTCATCTTTGTACAAAGATGCCATTGACAGGACAGCCTGGGTGGACCCTGCACTCTTCCCGACTGTTAAGCCAACTCGATTTGAACTCCCAATGGATCTAAGCACCTTAGAAGGTTTGAATATCACATTATTATTATTTTTATTAATTTTTTATTGTTATATTCATTATTATTATTGCTTATTTTTATTATTATTATTATTATTATTTACTACTGTTATTATTATTATTAACCACTGCTATTATTATTGTTGTTGTTGTTGTTATACCTTATGTGACTAAACTCTTGTATATTGTCTCTCAGGAATGACTCCACTTCAGTATCTTGTGTCGCACTGCATTGTCGGGTGAGTGGGTGGGTGTTCCACAATGTGTGGAAACAATTATACTATAATTGCTCATTCTCTGGTAGCCACAAGATTAGAGACCGGTGCTCTAAAGTATTCTTGGAGCTAGACAGAGACAAGCGATTGAAACTCTCAAAGGAGGTTGGTTATGTTGTTTTTTATTAGCTTATTTGTTATGGTCTGTGTACTGGTGTACTACACAGAAAGTTAAAAAGGGTTTAGTCAAAGTCTTCTGGTCTCTAATCTCAGCTGATGAAGCAGAAAATGTGCTGGAATTAGTCCTGTACTCACAGGACTTGGAAGTGAACTGCCACTTGTTTTCCTGCATCAGCTGTGTTGCTCGCAGAGTCCTCTGTCTGTATGACAAGTACGTATGTGTGTGTGTGTGTGTGTGTGTGTTTAAGATCTTCTCTGATTGACTGTATATCTATGCAGGTCGGGTCCCAGGAAGGAACTGATAGAGACTGTGGACTTTGAATCATTGAGCTGGAAGTTTAGAGACTATCGTATAGATCGATCACTTCTGTCACTCTTCAAGAAACTTGAATAAGATCTCATACAGTCACTGATCAAAATCAACTTCATCCATACAGCGAATAAATTAGACAATTTGTTTGTTTCTCATCATAAAAACTCATTAAGATATGGATCTGTTTTTCAAGCAAGCATGGGAGAATCATTACACTATAGTGCAATAATTTATATTTACAGTTACAGTCAACCCCCACCAGTGCAAACTGTGATCACAATTTACCAGCCCATTCTATAAATTTAACAATACTAATAAATAATTTGCAGCACTTACTTTCTCTCTAATGGAGTATGTACAATATACTTTGGCAAACAAAAACGAAAACGAAGGTTTCAAACAAAAGCAAGTTTTTTCTAAAACACATGGGGTTCTAGTAGTTTGGTAGTTACTGGCGTAGTGGCCTGAACTTCAGAGACTTGTTGAGATACTTGTCCAGCAAACTCTTGGGTGAGTTCTCACCATCATCTACCACAGTGGAATAGACCTGGACAGAAATGCACACTTATGTAAAACTCATTTTTATCACAGCAGGGTTTTTCAAATATGAATGATGATAAATTAATTATAAAAATGATAATAAAACGAAACAAACAAATGAAAGGGGCTTTTTTTTTTGTTCAACCAATCCATTAGCACTGCTGTTACTAATTCTGTTTTATGCTTCATCTACCTTGTAACCTAAATTATCAAGCGAAGCCAATCAAAGCACATAACTCGGCTCATTGGATGGCCAGGCTATTAGTACACACTTGCCACACAGAGTTATGCCTTCAAATGATGTCTGGGTTGTTTCATTACTGGAATCCACTTACGAGGAGACATTCAGAGAGACAACACTTCACACACACACACACACACACACATACCGACTGGGAAGGGACATCAATGAAGAGCAAGTTGTGGTTTCCTTCAATATTGGCAAAACTCAGTAAGCTTGACTTGATATCTTCTTCATCTTCATTATGTGTGTGATAAAAGAAGTGTACTCGAGGATCTGGGTCAGATGCAATGTAGGGTTTGGCTATCGCTTCCAGAACTGCCTTTGCCTCATCCTTGGTTTCGCTATCCACAAAATATATGATCGAAGGATAATCATTGAGACAGTCAGCCTGTGAACTATTCAGAGGATTCACGGGCTTCGGGATCCATGGAAATTCCTACATTTAAAATATATATACATAGTCTTCACCACAATATATATTATGCACCTATCTATATAATAAAACCCATGACCGACGACAACGACGACGTACATATTCATGAATAATTCATGAGCTAATGAGCTAGACCGCGCAGACGCACAATACTCGTGAACTCGCGCTAAATTACCGGGTAAAGCTAGAGTGCAACGCAGAACTGGTTAGCAACCAAACCCAACACAAAATAAATGAACAGTAGGCGGGAGTGGCAGAAAAACAGGAGTGTGGTTTTCTGAACTAACACTGAATTACCGAGTAAACCAAGAGTGCAGTTATAAAGAAGTGAAGGGTTTGGCTGTGCTAGACTACTGGTAGGCGAATTCGTTTGCTACCTAACCTGGTACAACGATAAGTGGAAGAAGACGAGACTGGCAGACAAACCAGAGTGTTCATTTGTCTGCTGTGCATCCAGTGATCTGTTACCAATACAATCTGAATTATTTTTTCTGATGCACTCATTTCAAACATTTGTGTAGCTGATGTTGCCAGTCAGCTGTGGTTGCTGTAATCTCCTTGGATCCCTGTCAGTGAGCACATTTTCTTAAGTTTTAAGCCTAATGTATTCTTACCGACAGATCGTCCAATACCATTTGAATGAAGCTGATGAAATAAAGAATCTATTACTTCACAAAACTTAAAATTGCCGTCACTTTGTTCAGAAATTAGAACAATATAATAGCAAATTTTTCTCTTTCTAACAGCCAATATTGTTAATTATAGCTTAATCCGCCGTTTCAACTTCTTGCCGAAGTCCTCTTCAGGGGCAACTCAAGAGGACATCAGCACTGAATTGTTAGAACAATATAGGATGTGTCTCAGTATACCAGAAAGAAGTGAGTGAATTAGTTTTAGGAGGCTATCTATCTCCTTGCTTCCAAATCATCTCTTGAAAGGACATGCTAATAACTACACAGTCAGTACATTTGTAAAAGTCTTCTGGAACTTCAAAGTCAAAACTTTTCAGTTAGGTAGAAAATTTCCATTGGTCAAAATTATTTCTTGCCCAAGAAGTAGCTCTAACTGTGTCAGTTATTGGAACTCAAGGTCCTTCTCAGTGATGAATAGAAACCATTTTTTTTTAGCTGTGTGTCACAGCGAGAGCTGCTATGTGAACTGCTACACGGTACGGACAAATTCACTGAGTAGTTACAAATTTTGTTGCGAAATAGCAATAAAATTGCTCTAAAGCCTGTTTGAGTGAATTAACATAGACTCCTGTATTGTAATAGTGTCAGGTGCAATGGAGGCATGCAATTGCAAGTTATATTCCTCTGCCTATGCTATATATATATTTGTAATACTATACCCACACATACACACATGCTGTGTACACATGCTGTGTATAGACTCATCAGTGTAGCTAAACTACTTACCAATCCTTCAGGATCTCCTGCCACCACGCTTCTCCCTTTCGTAGTGATCACTTCTCCCTTCTCCTTATCCCAAATAACTAGAGTAGGAATCCCTGAAATAAATAACAAAACAATAATAACAACCAATACCCACACAGCTGCTAAAGATGACCAATACCCACACAGCTGCTAAAGATACCTGCAAGTCATTACTCACACACATACCTGACACGTCAAACATTCTAGATAAAGCCTTCTTCTTTGAATCTCCAAAAGGAAGGGACAGCCAAGGCATGGACCCATAGTACTCTTTGAAAGACTCCTCATCTCTGTCACTGCTCACAAAAATAATCTCAAAACTCTTGCCATCCTCTCTAACTTTGTTGTAGATCTTCACTAATTCCGGGGGGGTAAAGGAACGGCATGGGCCACACTAAATGTTAGAAAGAAGGAGGAGGAGGAGGAGGGAGGGGTAGGAACATGCAATTAATGAACGATAGATATAAACGAGGAAGGAAGAGTTTGATTGATCTTAATAGGAAAATTAAATTAAAAACAATAACATCAACAAAACAACCCAACTCCTTGCTAACATTGAATAATAGACCAGCAACTAAATACATTTGTATGATTTTTTTTTTGATAATCAACAAAGACAAGCGAAACCCACAATGAAAGTCGAGTACCAGATGCCAGAGACAATAATCAAGCTCTTGTATCAAAGGATACAGCAGCAACTTCTGTCACTCTTTCTTTCCTTTTTATTTTAATTTTAATTTTATATAATTGTACATGCTCATTAGATATCCTAGCACACTTCTTCATGTAAGTTTTCAGCGTTTACATAAATTGATTTATTACATTGAAGTTTACACTAGCTACAATTGAAGCCTTGGCAATAACATAAATTTCCTCACACGCCTTGACATGTAAACAAACAAGCCCTTTGGCTATGCCTCCATAAACTGCAGCCATGAAGGTTTAATCCAGCTTGACAAAACCAAGAAGCTGTAGTAGAACTTTTCCCTTTACATACATTTATTAACATCATTTATTCTTCTACCAACAACCTCAGTGTATTTAGTATTCCAAGATGTCACCAGCTTGATACTTTCAGCATACGCATGGACTAGCTCCAAATAAAACATTTCGCTGAAAACTTAAGAAATGCAGTCTTGGTTTCGAAAATGAATGACATTCAAAGGAAGATATGAATATCATTTGAATGAAATATAAAAGTTTTTAGTAATAAATCTTTCTTAATATGAAGTATAGCCAGGCTAACTCACATTAGCTACATCACATGACTCCCAGAATAAACAATGGTTCAGTGAGTGAACTCATATAATAGCAGAGTTATTGTGCTACTAGTGAATTGAATTGAGTTATTCATGAGTTTGCAATGCCCACACACAACTTCCATTAGCGGACACGGTCATTAATACACTCACTCAAGATGACCTGAATCCATCATGCAACACAATGAAGCTGCTCATGCATTGTAAATGACTGATGAGGAAATAGTTATTACGATACTGGTTGAGTTTGATAAATCCTCCAAATTATTGCTTGTTCTTAATAAGCAGCTAAACTACCAACAAAAGAAAACCAGAATTCAACTATATTATCTCATCCATCAGTCATCATCATCATCATCATCACTATGGTTGCTGCTGCTAGGCTGCATTGTTGACAGAATAGTTGGTGATCTTACTATCAAGTGCAACTGGTCATAACATAATAGAAGTATATGTCAGAGGGCTCCTTGCAGTCTCACCTGTTACTTATTGCTATAAAGAATGTGGTTAAATTCCTGTAGAAATCGCTACCTTTCAGAATCATCAATTCCGTTCTCTCGTCAGAGTCCTTGACCATCTAGTAACTACTACAGTCACTACACCCATCAGCACTGAAGTCATTCTTGCTGTCATCAAACTCCCCGTCACTACCATCCTTGTCACTGCCATGCTGTGCCAGGTCAAGAATATTGTCTTCATCACTAGGATGCTGAAGTGCCAGTGTTCCACTTGCCAAGATAGCTTTCTACTTGTCCTATCATGAGCAGTTATAGCTAAAGTAATATTGGTTTCTATAAAATTATTCTGTGTACATACCTTTATTATATTATGAAATATATTTTCAATTTATACTTTATCAGAAAGAAGTCTTATTGTTGTGACAAAAAATTTACTCAACATTTTCTTATGGCAGTCTATGTATTTGATAAGCCTAAAATATACTTACAAGTTACAACAATATAGAATCATCTGCAATTGTGATTGGTGGCTTCCTTGATTCCATGAAGCTGTAGAGCGAAGTGGACGCGAAGACGCATTTTTGACGCATTTTTGTGGTCCTCCGCAGTTATCAATTTTTCTCAATTGACGCATATTTGCGTCTTCCGCAATTAATCGGTTTTAATCAACTACTATCAAGTGAAAATGTTCGCAAAACTTGAGCAAACTCATAAGCAATCAATAATATGAATTCTATCTCACATCAGAATAACCTGCACTTACTGGCGAGCGAGCGAGACACTTACAAGGGATACATAATTGAGATTCCGTAATACTACGTACAACCACTGTTTCACCCATGTGACTAATTACATAAGTTATTAAAGCGTTTTGATAAATAAAAAAAGGAACAAAGTAATGAATCTGTCGACCATTCACGATTGTAGTCCTTGCAAAGCAGGCTAGCCCTGGTGCAGACCTGAACGCCTGCTTTTCTGTTTACTGCTTTACAAAGAGCACAGTGGACCCAACTGCACCACTTCTCTTCGTCAAGTTAGAACATTTCAATTTCAAAAACTGTAGAAATTATGCCAAGGGATAGCTCATAGTTAGGTCTCAATAAATATAGCTAGGCAAGCTCGCTCGCCATTGGTGCTCAAGCACACCACCATTAGTTAATACATACAATCAACACCAAATGATCCAACAACGTACTTGCCCTCAAGCATAACAATCATAAATACAACGGACGCAACACACATAAACCCCTTACCCAATGGGCACTGAAATAGAGTCCTACAACGTTTTTCTTGACATCATTCCACGAAGTTTTTCCATCCTTGCTTTGCAGCTCAGCATCCTTCATTTCCTCAGCTAAACTCTTGGGAGACCATGGGAAATCTGAACCTTCTGGATCATCAGTAATAATGCTGCGACCGTCTTTAGTGATCAATTTACCAGTCTTGCCATCCAGCACTATTAGAGTGGGGATTCCAGATACTTGGTACTTTTTACTAAGAACTGCCTTCAAAAAAAAAAAAAAAAAAAAAAAATGAGTGAAGGTGAAGTGGATACTTCACAATACTAGTTGACTACTTTATTTCTATCTGCACAGCCGAACTTTCACACCCAAACTTTCACACCCCAACTTTCACACCCCAACTTTCACATCATAGCATGCATATACTTCCCTTCCTAGTAGGTCAATTTCCAATCAAATTTACATTTTTTCCACAGTATCTTCACTTATCACTACCACTACTAAACCAGCAAACAACCTGAGAATAATCCCACGCTAATTCCCACCTCCTGCATTTCTCACTACAATGAGCTCTGCAATATAACCACCTAACTACACACTCACAATTCCACATACCTTTTCGTCTCTCAATTTGTATGGAAGGGCAAGCCAAGGCATCTCGCTGTAGTATTCATCAAAACTGGTCTCATCACGATCAGAACTGACAAATACGATCTCCAAATTACTCCCATTTGAAGTCTCTTTGAATTTCTTGTACCAGTCTGCCAGTTGAGGTGTGAATGTCCTTATTTGAGAAGACAAGTGTTAAATTAAAATTATAATGGAAAATAAAATGAACCCAATACTGAATGGTACGGTTTGAGGTCTAGCATATTAAAAATAGAATTAGAACCATAAATCAGCTATGTGAAACTGTGTGTGCTGTAAATAGTTGCAAGCGCCTGCAGCCTTCTGAATAAACTACAAGAATGTCCAGCAAGTTTAGCTCATACAATACAACTGACAGACCTCAATAAAAAAACAATAACAACAACAGTAACAAAAAAAACAGATGTGCTAAACTTTGTACACTGTACCTGCACGGTGGGCACCAGTGAGCGGAGAAATACAATCCAACGACCTGTTTTTCACCCCCACCCTTCACAGCATCGCCAACGTCAACCTCACCAGATTTGCCCAATAACTTTTCTACTTCCTTGAAAATTTTTGCCATAATGATCTAATATTTAACCACGATCACAACTTTCGGTTCTTGCGCTGCCTTACACTACAGAGGAGGAGAACAAAATAAATTTATCACCTGCAGAAGGAGGTGACCGGATGAGGTAAGGATTATCGATGTCCGTCCGGAAGTGTAAAAAGGGAAGTGTTGGGCACACCCGTCAATGTGAAAAGGGTCGTTAGTGCTTTCTCGCTTGGGCCGGGGGTAGAGAGAGATCAGGTAAGGCGTAAATGGCATCTTTCCCTCGTAGGAAGCCTGGTACACTGAATGAGACGGTGGAGGAAGTTGTCTGTGATTTAAAGAAAGAGCAAGATGTTTTGTTGGATTTAAAAGAAAGAGTTATGAAGGAAATAAAGGTTTTAAAAGTGCGTAGCAAAAGTGGAGGAAGGTGTTTGTGGTGTGAAGAATATGTTTTGTTGTAAGAGTTGATAATCCATACATTTCAGCTCCGTAGAGCTTTTTCAGTGAGTAAACTTAAACTAGAAATGTGAGTCAAAGCATGGATTGTTTATTACAATATATAATGAATTAATCTCTCTCTCTCTCTCCCCCCCCCCCCCCCCCCCCCCTTATTTTTTCTTTTGTTTATTTTTGTTTTCAACTATTTATATTTAGGCAGAAGAGGTTTCCTTGCAGAGACTAATTGATGCACACCTTCATCCTCCTAGCCCTAGTCCAAGCAATAGTGGCTACAAGAGGCCGGTGGACACGCCTCAAAATGTGGAACTTGACACCACTTCATTGCCCAGCCTCAATCTTTTAATAGGAAGGTGAGAAAATATGAGCGAGAAGGGAGTGAGGTCAAGACCCACACACATATACACATGCTAAAATAATAGGATACACAGAGGATACTGAGAAGTTAAATGTTGAGGTGATATTCCTCTGTTTGTATCTATTGTATAGGATCAGTGTTGTTGCCAGTAATTGCTTCATGATCATTAACTATAAGACCTTAACAAAATTTTCTCAGCAAAATTAAGCCAAAATGAGTACCCAAAAGAATAAAGTAATGCTGAGAGCGAAAAGGACTGGGAAAAAGGCAAAATTGGCAATTCCATGTAACTGGACAAATTTGAAGCAGTTGAAGTAAAAACATGGAGTAGCAGGTTAGAGTCAATCTGGACGACTACTCCTCTTTATAGAGTATTCTTCCTCTGTCATGTCTGTACAAATTTCATAACTTCTGCTGATTTGCTCAGCAGCAATTGTCTTCAGAAAATTAGTACCCTACTGCTTGGTCCATTATAAAAAAATTTTTTTTTCTTTTCTATTTAATTAATGCTATTGGAGAGCAAAAAGGATAACTAGACAATTTAATTTTATGGAGCAAAAAAGAATAGCAAAATAGAAAGGGAAAAAAAAAAGCAAATTTGTCAAGGCCCATTAGCTACCCTTTGTCCCATGAGGTTACACAAGCAATGATAAATTTATTAATGAAAATATTGAGGTCCATTTGGGAACATACATACTTAACATATACAACATGGTTACTGGTGTGACTGGAATGGGTGGTTTTCCACCAACTAACAGTGGAGGCAACAAAGTGTTAGTTGCTGCCACCAGAATCTGCTTGTCACAGAAGATTAGGTCTAGCTATTGGCCTCTTAAGGCAGTTATAGCACCAGGTTGTCTGAGGTTAACTTATTAACAAACAAATGAATGCAGACTCACTCCCTGGACATGTGCAAAGCCATAATATAGAAAACTCTGCACGTGCCCAGTATCATGATGTGCATGACATAGAAATCACTAAAAGCCAAACGCTGTTACTGGTAACATTACATGAAAACAGCAAGAGAACACCAATCAAGGCCACTCCACCAATTAAGTAATTAAGTTGATTAAGCAGTTCTCGACTCCTTTTTGATGAGGGTGAGGGACTTCTCTCACAACTGGCCCTAGGATCTCCACCCCCCCCAAGCTTTACATTATGTCTAAGTTTCTATAAGTAGTATGATTATAAAATCATACATGTTGGACCAAACATTAATCTGTGTGAAGTATATACTCACATATAGGGGCATGTGCATCAAAAGTAGTATGGGTAATAGTGGGTGTGGTGGAGTACACACAGAGTCTCCCATACCCAGAGAAAAATCCTGTATGAAACCCTGATGTAGGACAGAATTTGCAAAGAAAACTCTGGATGGCTGTAATTGAACACTTATAGGCTTTATTTTCAGTGTGTGTGTTGTTATTGATTTCCATTCCATTGCAGAAGAGATCGCAAAGAAGAGAGTGAAGAGGAGGAGGATGAAGAGGAAGAAGGGAGGAGTCCAGACTAGAGAAAGTTTAAAGTGACATCTCCTCTTGGCAGAGCACAAGCAGTCACTCGTCAACATTTGTGAATAATTAGACGCACTTGACTGGAAGATCAAATTTATTGAAGAACATTCACAATCATTCATTCTATCCACCAGCCATTCCATATCTCATCCTGTTTCCTGTGTTGAAGTGCTAAGAATAAGACTGCTGATATAGCATTTGATATACAAGGAGATTTTCCCCCCCTTTATATCCAGTGACTACTTACTTGGTGTTCATCCACCCACCCATCTTGATGCCAAGTGACAGGGAGGGTAGGAGTAGTGTGCCTGTGAAGTAGCTGAATGGTGGGGAGTGTGCACAAAATAATTGAGCTTTGATTTAGTTCATTGCCAAGAATTTTTAATAGTATCAACTACTAGAACAAGTAATAAGGAGAACAGAAATGCAGTTAAGGGACTTCATAAACCTAGACCCTTTACCATACTAATCATTGGCGAGTATTTCCCCCCTTATTCAGATAAATCATGCCCCTCCCATCTCCAGAACACCTTGTTTCATCACATTAATGGTTTACATAAACTTCATTGTGCAACAAATTATATCAGTACGTACAGTTAATTGACACATGAAGAGAAGTCTGTGGGAACGATGTTCAACTCTGTACACAAGTCCTCCACACTGACCTGCATGCAGCGCAGAGCCTCCGTCTGGAAAATATTAGATAAAATGTTATTGACTAGTAAAATAAACCAATTAATTTATGACCATCCATGACTTAGTTGAGCTGACTATCAGTTAATAAATGACTGGTGGATGCAGTTGGTGGTGAGGCTGCTTTCACCTGTCTTGAAGTGGTCAGGTCATACAGAATGAGGACTAGCTCTACATACTTACATCTTGACCAGTTAGTGTAACTTCTTGGTATCTACTGACTGGGTGGAAAGGAGCATTGTAGAATTTAGACAAGTAATACTTGGAGGAAGCAGGATACTGCACACACACACACACACACACACACACACACACACACACACACACACACACACACACACACACAGAGACAATTTTAGTCACTTTGCATGTAATAAAACAAAACTAAACGAGTCAATGGCAACATTATGTATGTAGATTATCTAGATTCATTTTAGAGTCACAAATATAAAAGGGCAAAAATTTGCAGCAAGTTTCTTGCCTTGTGTGCAATGACTCTGTCTGCCAGTGACATGAACTGCTGGACCTTCTGTCTCAGGGACTGGTCACCATCCCTGTGCTCATAGAGCCACACATTGAGCCACGGGAAGAAGTTAGGAGACACACCACTGAACCCACTGCCACATACAACACATGTGAACACAGATACACACACACACACTGAGACTAGTTTAAGAGTACCAGGATCAGATATGAAACATTATAACCACACAGAAAGTCAAATGTTGAATGAAATATGACTACAATGCAGTTTTTGTTCTCTTCTCAACACACCCCACGGTCTCTATCAAAAATATTATTGAAGAATACACCAGCACCTTATACATATATGTGACAGGCTCTGCAAAATCCAGGAATTTGCTTAAAAAATTGAAAATCCTGATACTTATTGAAAATTACTCGACTTGAACTATACAACATAGTATACAAAGGATTTTAACTGTGGACATTAAAATGTGAGTAAAAATATGGCGTGGGTTTCTGGTGTGCCACTTGCTAAGAAGAATAGGCTTTTCAAAAGTACGGTAAGAATCACTTGAATAATAGCGAGTAATTTACCAAGGGTTCTGTTATTTGTAACCTGAAAACCCTGAAAACTTTCCTATTGTTCACACGGGATTCCCATACTTTATGTATTGCTAATTTCCGTATTTGCAGAGAAGGTTAAAAAATGACTTTTCTTTCAATGGCGCGCTTGATGTGATACAAATGTTTTTAAGCTTTGAAATTTGGCAAAATGATAGAACAATGACTGTACTTAATAATAAGTGAAAAATTCAGAAAATTTGACCACAGTCAGTATTTTTACTGTTTTCTAGCTTTGACACTTTTTCCAAAGAGCCTGTCACATATAGTATTTTATCATTCTGTGAACACTTAAGTATTGTTAATAATAGGAAAAATTTCTCTTGAGTTGACTTCTGAAGAGGAGAAGTCGAAACGTCGGGTTAAGTTATAATTAAAATATTGGCTGTTAAAAAGATAAAAAAATTCCTATTATTATAATTAATGACTGAAATTAAGTATTGTTGTTGAACTACAAATATTATATTTTATATTTATATTTCTAAGTTATAAGAGCTGGATTCCTTGTTGCACATGTAGATAGCTGAGAGGCCGACTAAAATCTATGGTCTATAGATTAATTCCCAGACTCAAGGCATACAATTCTAACATTACTATATGAAATGTGAGGGCACTCATGGACTTACTTGCCACCTCCGTCGATGCAGTCACCAATGAACTGTGTCTTTGCCGTGTATACTCTAGACAAAGAAAAAGCACACAACATGTGAAGACAAAGCTACGACATCAGACAAGAGGCTGTTGGGAGTGCTATAGCGTTCCCCAAATTGATGGTCTGGTTCAAAGAGCTGCCAGTGTAGTGCAATGCAGCTGTACCAACCTGACAGTGAGTATTATTGTAATAATAATAAGGGGCTAGATGATCCTGCTGGCCCTCTTATGCAATTTCATATACCCAAATGAGCTATCCCATGTCAATCAAGAACGCAGTTTGTCCATGGAACGGTACAAGCAGTGCTCATAGTCATATTATTTCCTAATTGGCGAGCGAGCGAGACACTTACAGGGGTAACACAATTGAAAATCGGGGATGTTTGTTAATTAATTTATTTATTTGTATATATGTTTGGACGTACGTATGTCATTTTGTACTTTGACCCTCGCGTTTTTATGTTAGTTATGTGGTCGACCCCGTCCCAAATTGCACTAAACAGAATCCTCTGGTTTATCGATCAGTACCCGTATCACCCTAGAAATTGAATTGTTTACCGTTTTGAATTCTTTTGCGGGTGCAGTTAAAACTTGAAAACTTAAGGGACTTCCATTTCTATTCGAGTTAGTGGCGGTGGTAAATCAATGAGCTCTTTGTCATGGTTATAAGCCGTGCGCAACAGTATTTACTTGAAAATACATTGTCCACTAGACTACCGTAGGTAAGTCTGTGTAGGTGCATTTCCAGTTGTGTCACAGCATTGTGTGTTACAACCACTACTTAGCTAAAGAATATCACAAAGAAAACTTTTAAATAAAGTGTATTGTTTTGTTGTTGTTTTTTCCTTCAATTCAAGCAGTTGCAGAGAGTTGTTACTATGGCACTGAAATCCCTTTACCGTGTATGCGAAATTAAAAAACTGGACCTTATCAGTAGCTTCAGTGTTAGAAGTCAAAATCATTCATATAAAAATAGTATAGTCTTTAGGCTCGCTCGCCATTTGTGCTCAAGCACATCACTAGTAATAATAATAAACATGATATGTGTTTAGTGTATATATTTCTTGAATGGAGTTCAAAGATAGTTGAGGGTAGCTTCTGCAGATTTTTAGGGTGCCTGGATTCTTGATTCTGATGTAACCAGGTCTATTGCTCCTGGATATCTGGCTGCCTGTCCCTGTGAGGACCTAGCTCCTCTGATGGCTTGTATAGAGGATCTTAACAGGGAGAAACTGAGGCGACATCTCAACCAGTTCAGGGTGGTACTATAGGGTGAGTCCCATTTTTCTGCCAGTAAAGACGCAAGGCGTTTGTAGAAAGTGGTTGCCTCATTTCCCATCCTGCCTGACACGGAGAGAACCAATGGGGTCAAGGTTGAGTGCTCTACTTCTCTTATCCTCTGGTCATATTTCCTTTTCTTCTCTCTCTCGTGCTTCGTAAACATAGCTGCCAGGCCGCCAGGCCCTGGTTCTTGTTACTCGGGGCATGAGGATTTACAATCCTTACATCCAGATATGTTTTTTCATATCGCTCCCCAAACTCCATTCGCTGCAACGTCCAGCCTGGCTCCATCCCGTTGGTTTGCAGTTCTACTTAGTTGACCTGGAGCTACTGGTTGTAGATCTGGTTCTACGCAGACCTCATGGCAAGTCTCAGTAAGAAGTGTTGCTGTTATATCTCGAACTTCGTTGTGTCTTAATGTTGGAAATCCTCCTCTTGCACATGTGAGAGCATGCTCAACATTAAGGGGTTTACTACAGACACATGTGGTGGCAATGTTGTTTGGTGTCCATCCGTATCGTAAGGCAATGGCATCTTGAAAGGCAGCCCTGTGTAATGTGAACCAGTGGTAAGTGAGGGGTAAGCCGGTTAGCCATGAGGAGGCCCCTTTCAGTCTGGCTAGGTCCATTGCTCTTTTGAGAGACTCTGGCAATTGATCATAGATGTCCGTTGCTTCATCCAGGCGTTGATTTCTATTTTCAGTGCGAATTTGGGCCTTATTCTCCAGTTGTTTTTTGATGGTGTCGTGGGTGTATTCTTTGTCCTGATTAAACAAGGTCTTTGAGGGGCTGGGCGACGAGTTGGGATGCGTGGTGTTCTCTCTCATTGTGTTTGGATGGAAAGTAAATGCCCAGGCCACCCAGCCTTGCTGGTAGATCAAATATGGCACATTCTAGATCGTTGGGAGGTGGATGTCCGGTGAGGGCGGGCAATAGGTCTGATCTCAATGATTTGTCCAATGGGAGAAGTAGGTTTGATATGTTTGGTTGTACTCGGCTTTAAGGGCAGAGAAGGCTGCATGTGGCTGTGTTTTGTCAATATTACTGAGAGTTGACAAGTTCTGTATCCACTCTTGTACTTTTGACTTGACATAGTCACTAATATAGTCCTGTGAACCAATGGCTGCACCAAGGTACGGTCTGCCTTCGGTGGTGATGTTAATGCCTGAGTGTTTGCGAATAATCTTGTGGCTTTATCAATATGTTCTGGTTTGGTTACTATCCATGTTTTGGATGGATTTGGGAAGTAGCCAAATGCTGGGCCCCATTCTGTCAGCTTGTTCCACCATTCGTGTAAATGATGAGTTTTCCCTGTAGCTGCAGAGTCATCTGCATACCATACCTGTTTGCATGTACCTATGAGCACTGCTTGTACCGTCCATGAACAAACTGCGTTCCTAGAGTTCTTTGCTATTATTGTGTGAAATCAGTTCAGATGAAGAATAACTAATGTCGGCAATTCATTTACGGAATTGGTACTTTATGTAACTAATAGCCAAAATATTTGGGCAAATCTGTAAGCATGAACAAATGGCATGTCATGGTAATGAGAGAGACATATTTACTACATTCTTCAATCAACATAATAATATATTCATTTTAAAATTTTTGTAGTAATATTATTCAAATAAAGACATTTCACCCTCAGAAGGTCTTCATCAGTTCATTGTAATGTTGTTTATGAGTAATATATGCAGTCCATCAACTGTCAGCGGCGTCAGAATGGGTGCGGCCTATTTTAACAAATAGGGGCGTGTCTATTATTTTTCTACTCTTTCCCGGAACCCATTCTCATTATCGAACTTGGGCGGTAGAAATCGAGCCCTCGAAATAACTTTTGCCACGATTAGATAGCTAATATCGATCCTTTCTGTAGATTTTTTTTAAAGACCAGCCTGTGGTCCTTTTTTCCAATTCCAAAGTGATTTTTCGGAAAAACAAACGTACTTCAGAAATCTTTCCAGCAATGTTGGTCTGCAAAATGGCCATTTTTGCTACTAGGAGTCTTCCCATTCAGTTAATTGCTACACATATTTGAGAAAATAAAACTATGACTGCCACAAAAAGCAGACATTTGTAAGTTCTAATTTGGATTCTGTTTTTTAAAGTTTTTTTTTTGGTGTAATTGTGTTGTTTGCTTTATATGTCCAAGTAGCTATATTAGCTATATGATATATACACTCTACATAATAGCTATAACTATAATCTAACATTATTTACTTGAAAGAACCTACTGATTGATATAAAAATCAAATAATAAAATATGGCTTGTACTGAATTGTTTGGTGAGATTACAGTGGCATTTGAATTTATTAGATATGCAGAGCATAGACTTAAACTCTTTGGTTCACTTGATAGAAAAACCACTGTATTGTCTTTTCTATTAATAAAGTTCATTACTTGAAAATGAGTGGGTGTGGCCAGTGGGCGTGGTTATAATGGCCGCAACAATAAGATATGGCATCCTACTCCCCTGACTGTGGGCATGATTGGCACAAAACACATTTTAGCACCCACCCCTAAATATTTTGTGTCTATAGCCTCATCATCAGTACAGAACTCGCTTATAAATTGTGACTACACTTACTTCAACGGAGAACCTTCCACTTCATTTGCAGCTCTAATTTTTTCCAACAAAATACGTGTTTCAAGAGATGTGTCTTTTAGGAAGTTAAAGCGTCCAGTCTGAGCTACCCAGCGCACCATCTCGGGTGTTAGATTCCTGACCTTTGGTACTGGGGTCTCGTACAAACCCAGGGGCAAGTTGCCAGTCATATCCATCAATTTTTGACAGTTTTGTATCCATACTTCATCACTCTGTAAGGGCAAACAAACAAAAAAACAACAAAACAACAACAACAACAACAACAACAAACAACAAATTTGCACTTGCAACAGCGCTACTGTTTGGTAAAGTGATTCAACACTACTAGACCAATCAACTGTGTACTTGAAAGTTGTAAAAATGAAATACCTTTACCAGCCAAATGAATATGTGCAGTTGGTTGTAAATAGTCACATTTTCTGATATAGCAGGACCATAGCAATGGATGACCCAACTGCTAGTTTTTAATTGGAATATGACTTATCATTGAGAAGCAGTCAGAGCAACCACCATCTTATCCATTACTATTGGCATAAGGGAAGTCTTTTTTGTCTTGGCAGCATGCAAGTGGTAGAAACGAAAAGATAAAAAAATTATACCAATCCCTCCAATTAATTAGGCTATTGGGCAATTATTGGTTAACTTAGTTAGCTCAAAAGCAGCTGATACAATAAGGGGTGGAGTGAAAGGTGATGAATTTATAGACAGACAAGCATTTAAACTTACTTACTTTGTGTATGCATCGACATTACTTTAGATTTTTACTTTTTATCCCAATAATGATGACTACATTTAACCGCTTCTGATAATCATCTGGAATCACACCCCAATTACTGATCACCCAAGTAAAAATGTCCTGCAAGATCTTTAATGAAAACCATTAAAGATCATTAAGGATTTTTCTTGCAAGATCACTCCAGCATTTGAAACCCTGATCCTGCAGGATCATGGAATGTACATCTTGTGATATCCTGCATGATCCTGTGAGAACCCTGCATGATCCTGTGAGAACCACGCATGATCCTGTGAGAACCATGCATGATCCTGTGAGAACCCTGCATGATCCTGTATGTTCCTTGCATGATCCTGTATGTTCCTTGCATGATCCTGTGAGAACCCTGCATGATCCTGTGGGAACCCTGCGTAATCCTGTATGTTCCTTGCATGATCCTGTGAGAACCCTGCATGATCCTGTGAGAACCTTGCATGATCCTGTGAGAACCATGCATGATCCTGTGAGAACCACGCATGATCCTGTGAGAACCATGCATGATCCTGTGAGAACCCTGCATGATCCTGTATGTTCCTTGCATGATCCTGTGAGAACCCTGCATGATCCTGTGGGAACCCTGCGTAATCCTGTATGTTCCTTGCATGAACCTGTGAGAACCCTGCATGATCCTGTAAGAACCCTGCATGATCCTGTGAGAACCTTGCATGATCCTGTGAGAACCATGCATGATCCTGTCCTGTGAGAACCCTGCATGGTCCTGTGAGAACCATGCATGATCCTGAGTGAACCATGCATGATCCTGTGTGAACCATGCATGATCCTATGAGAACCACGCATGATCCTGTGTGAACCCTGCATGATCCTATGAGAACCACGCATGATCCTGTGTGAACCCTGCATGATCCTGTGAGAACCACGCATGATCCTGTGAGAACCATGCATGATCTTGTGAACCCTGCATGATCCTGTATGTTCCTTGCATGATTTTGTACGTTCCTTGCATGATCCTGTGAGAACCGTGCATGATCTTGTGAGAACCCTGCATGATCCTGTGAGAACCAAGCATGATCCTGTGTGAACCCTGCATGATCCTATGAGAACCACGCATGATCCTGTGTGAACCCTGCATGATCCTGTGAGAACCACGCATGATCCTGTGAGAACCATGCATGATCTTGTGAACCCTGCATGATCCTGTATGTTCCTTGCATGATTTTGTACGTTCCTTGCATGATCCTGTGAGAACCGTGCATGATCTTGTGAGAACCCTGCATGATCCTGTGAGAACCAAGCATGATCCTGTATTTTCATTGCAATAATTTGAAAAAAATTTACAAAATTTATTAGTTTTCAGTTTGCAAAAAAAAAAAAAAAAAAAATACAAGAACAACAAAGCATTACACTGAAGACCTGCCACTATCTCGGCACTTTTGGTTGAGTGATGTCATTAACTGCCGGTGGTCATACTTATCACCATAACGATTATTCATACAATCTAAAAAAATATAATATATATATAATGAATGGCACACTGAATCCTTCTCTCTCAAAAATTCTTCCTCCCTCCTTGCTCTCTTGCACATCACCACCCCTTCTCTTTTTCTTCAAACATACCAAATAGTACTTGAACTCTTTTCGGAGATAATGGTGGCTTCTCACTTTTCTTTGATTTCACAACCACCGATTTGGCTAACTCTTCTTTACTGAACAAGACCTCCAGCATATTCCTCCCATATGCATATGGATCTCTGGCAGGTATCTGCTTTAAATTTATACCATTCACCTAAACAATAGCAATTTACACCTGTAATATCATGTCAAACTTCACAATACTGATACTTACATTGTATTTGGATAAATCCTGTTCTAACTTCACATGCTCTACGGAAGGGCTAGGCTGAGTATTTGAGTGGACCATTCCATTCACAGTCGTGACCAGCGTATTTAAAGTATCTTGAATTTCTCGTAATTTTTTCATCACCAGACTGGGTGAGTACTCTCCACAATTCTGCCGTAGAGGAGTAGACTGACTTTGGACAGTGAGTAGTACTGACTTTTGCATTCTGTTATGTTAGATGAAGACTGACTGGATGCTTCATCTGGACCATCGTCTGTGAACTAAAAGGTAAACTACATATATATATATATATATGTAGTTTATTATGTAAGTGACAGAGTGTAATATTGTAATATTGTGAGGCATTTCATGAGCAGACGTTTCTTTTCATAAGCTATAGCAAGTGAAATAAGGTTTGATATTGAACAGTTTCACCCCATGCTAGCACACATTTAAGTGGGTTCCTATAGATATTTTCACTAGTGTTTGCATAGCCTATTCAGAAAGCACAACACAGCATGCTGAATATATTATTTTATTTTAGCATTTGAATGTTAAAGAGCCTTAATTCTTCAGTGGCTGTGTTTAAACCAGACAAATGTTGTGAAACTAATGATCCTCCCCTTCCCCAAGTATTACTACTTTACTTAGCCATCAACTTACTGCACTTTTAGCTTGCTCCATAATTTCTTGCAGATCGTCTTCTGGATTGGCTTTCTTCTTCTTAGAAACTATACATTAATTGTAAATTTAATAGTCAAAAATGAAATGAAAAATTGTATGAACTGAACTTACCATTAAACTCTTCCACCTTCATTACAGTGACTGGATATGACTTTTTTTCAAAATCCATAATTAATTGGTTCCCTTGGTTGAAATCTTCAGCACATAATGGAGAATCTAACTCTTCTTTAGACAGGGAAGCTATTTTTACTTTAAATACTCTCCCGGTCTGATTACATTTTACTTGAACCCTCTCTGCAAGTTAAAATTACTAAATTTGATTACCATCCACAAAGTATTCTTGCAATGCTTACTATTTAAATTCTGACTTAATGAAGCACCATAGGTGCGAACCCTCAGCGCCACTATACACTAGCTAGCTATTAAACCATTTCTCAGACCTATCAAGTATAAACAAAGGTGTGCAATGAAAACAGTAGATATAAATGCGTCTTAATAATGGAATCCAACATACTCAGAGATAGTTTTAACACACAAGTCAAGTGCTTAACTTTTGAGCATAAAGAAAACTACCTTATGCTGCAAGAAATTAATAGCTCACATGATAACATGTGACAAAATGGGTGTTATCCACAAAAATTCGTACCTATACGGAGCTGTAGCTTCGTGTTTTCTCAAAAAGTATCACAACAAAAGGTTTTAAATTGTCCTTCAAATTAAGTGCATACCTAAACAGTTAATTGTAAGTGATCTCCAAAATCAGACAGACAGACAACAGATAACTCTCTCGCGCTGAGGGTAAATAAAGGTGGTCTGACAAAGTGTCAGATTGTGCTTATACGAGTAAGGTGACAAGGTTAAACACATATGTTCACCTGGCAAAAAGAATTTTTCTTACATGCATTAAGTAGCTCAGATTTTGACGGTTATGACCTTATTTTAAAATTGATATTTCATGGTGTAATTAGCTTTAGGCTTACCTGGCTAGGGCAAATAATTTTTCTATAGTCTGCTTTGTGTCGACTGTCAGAAATTAGGCTAGTGACCAGAGCCATTGTACTGAGAGAAGTGTTCCAATCTGCATACAGGTACGAATAGTTAAACTCTAATAAAAGTGCACCATCAATAGTTACCATTTAACTGTATCTCAGCTTGAATAACGGCAAGAGAAGGTCGGATTCCACACTCAAGTTCCACTTGCTTGAGGACTTTCGGTACCCAATTCTTTTTCCACTGCTCCACAATAGAGCAGAAATCACGTACGCTTGCATGCAGGTGGCTGTGGCATGCCATCATCATCACTGTCAGGAAAGGCTATAATAATAATAATAATAATAATGAAGCACCAAAGGTGCGAACCCTCAGCGCTACTAGCTACATAGCCAGCTATTACAAAATAACCTCAGACTGAAAGAATAATTTATTATTTACTATTTTAATAGGGCATCAATATAGCTCGAGCAATGAAAACGGTTAATTGTCTGTAATCTCCAAAATCAGAGCGTGACAGACAGACAGAAAGACAAACAGACAGGACAACTACTATATAACCCTCTTGTGCATGCACACTAAGGGTTAATAATAAACAACAGTTTCACCATGTTATCTACACTTACAGTGGGCTCTAATTGGAAGAGCATCTCGGGATGATGACCCGGAGCTGCTCGTTTTCCCAGATTTCTTCCTGTTGCATGCAGGTGGCTGTGGCATGCCATCATCATCACAGTCAGGAAAGGCTATAATAATAATAATAATATAATAGTAATAATAATAACAATTTCACCATGTTATCAACACATAGTGTGCTCTAACATAATACTAGTACGTGTACACAGTGGTATTACTAGTATGTGTGTGCACACAGTGGTAATACTAGTGTGTGTACACAGTGGTATTACTAGTATGTGTGTGCACACAGTGGTAATACTAGTGTGTGTACACAGTGGTATTACTAGTATGTGTGTGCACACAGTGGTAATACTAGTGTGTGTACACAGTGGTATTACTAGTGTGTGTACACAGTGGTATTACTAGTATGTGTACACAGTGGTATTACTAGTATGTGTGTGCACAGTGGTAATACTAGTGTGTGTACACAGTGGTAATACTAGTGTGTGTACACAGTGGTATTACTAGTGCGTGTGCGCACACAGTGGTAATACTAGTGAGTGTACACAGTGGTATTACTAGTGCGTGTGAGCACACAGTGGTAATACTAGTGCGTGTACACAGTAATAATACTAGTACGTGTGTGCACACAGTGGTAATACTAGTGCGTGTATACAGTGATATTACTAGTACGTGTATGCACACAGTGGTAATACTAGTGCGTGTATACAGTGATATTACTAGTATGTGTGTGCACACAGTGGTATTACTAGTGCGTGTGCGCACACAGTGGTAATACTAGTGCGTGTACACAGTGGTTTTACTAGTATCTGTGTGCACACAGTGGTAATACTAGTGAGTGTACACAGTGGTATTACTAGTGCGTGTGAGCACACAGTGGTAATACTAGTGCGTGTACACAGTGGTAATACTAGTACGTGTGTGCACACAGTGGTAATACTAGTGCGTGTATACAGTGGTATTACTAGTACGTGTGTGCACACAGTGGTAATACTAGTGCGTGTACACAGTGGTAATACTAGTGAGTGTACACAGTGGTAATACTAGTGAGTGTACACAGTGGTAATACTAGTGCGTGTACACAGTGGTAATACTAGTGCGTGTACACAGTGGTATTACTAGTGCGTGTACACAGTGGTATTACTAGTACGTGTGTGCACACAGTGGTAATACTAGTGCGTGTACACAGTGGTATTACTAGTGCGTGTGAGCACACAGTGGTAATACTAGTGCGTGTACACAGCGGTAATACTAGTGTGTGTGTGCACACAGTGGTAATACTAGTGCGTGTACAGTGGTATTGCTAGTGCGTGTGTTCACGCACTAGAAATACCAGTTTGTGTGTGCACACACTAGAATACCAGAACGCACAGAATACCAGTACGTGCATGAACGCACTAGAAATACCAGTACGTGAGTGCATGCACTAGAAATACAAGTTTGTGCATGCACAGATTAGAAATAATAGTATGTGCGTGCATGCACTAGAAATACTTGTAAGTGCATAGGTATACAAACTTCAATGAACACTTAAAATTACTGCTTGGATTAACAACAGACTTACTTACCTTTATCTTTTCTTTATAATTCCTACTTCCATGGTACCTCACTAGATAAGCAGGTAGCAGCACCACCAATATTCTCAAGCTAAAAGAAAAGAAATAAAAATACAGCGAAAATGGCTACCAGCAACAACCCCGAAATAGGAAAGACTTCCTGCCCTTTCTAAAAGCTGTTTCCGTAACAAGATAGCCTATCACTACCAACATAGAACTACAGACAGGCTCACTCACCTTTGCACAGTAGACAAGAAGACTAAGAGAAGACAGTAGTAGAGCTTTCGTTGTGCTCGGCGGATTACGCGTGGTGTAATAAGCAATAGTATACGGATTGCGGTTGAATACGGAATTAACGCGGCACGCCCTTTCTGTGTATTATCTCGGAAACGGTTCGCGCAGTGGCTCTAAAACTTGGAGGAGTTCATAAATAAAAATAATAAGTACTTCACCGCAAAAGTTATCCACACTAGTGAGTTATAATTGGAGTACTCCCTGGTGGCTGAATATCACAAGTACTGGCTGGGGACAGGTCTGCTGAAAGACATAGCTAACAATACTCATATACAATTAGCCATACTGGCGCAGATCTGAGCACCTACCAGAATTCCTGTACAGTATATAGCTATACAATTAATATTTGAACCATTTTCATGATTATTCACCATACTTGCATCAAGTGGGACACTCCCACAATGTTATGGTGGGATTGTCCCACCAACTTCATAATGGTGTGACATCACACTGATGTCAAGTGGGACAATCCCACCATAGAGTGGGAGTGTCCCACCACCAGCATCATGGTGTGACATCACACCTAAGGTGGGAAACATGTTTGGTGGGATATGGCCACCACTTTTTTTACAGTGCACAGTTACTCTCTAGTTACATCATCCCAATACCAAATCATTTCGAACACCATTAAATGCATGATCGATACTGTTGTTTTTTTTTGTTATATGAAAAAAAATACGAATTTTCAACATAGAAAATAAGCTAATTTTATTTTTTTAATTTTATAATGTTCTTTATAATTTCACTTACCCAAATGAATGAAATATAACATTTATAAATGTACATGTGATACCTATAAGATGCCTTCAAAACCTAAATAAACAAAAATTATATAGGACATAGTCTAGGTAAGACCTTGAAGATCTTGTGTGATCATAAGTGATGAAATTATCCAGGATAATTACAGAACTAGCAGGAACAATCTTGGCAAGAACCCTAAAGGATCTTGTGTGTTCATAAGTGATAAAAGTATCCAAGATTATCTCAGAACTAGCAGGAGCAATCTTGGCAAGAACCCTAAAGGATCTTGTGTGATCATAAGTGATAAAAGTATCCAAGATTATCACAGAACTAGCAGGAACAATCTTTGCAAGAACCCTAAAGGATCTTGTGTGAACATAAGTGATAAAAGTATCCAAGATTATCTCAGAACTAGCAGGAACAATCTTGGCAAGAACCCTAAAGGATCTTGTGTGATCATAAGTGATAAAAGTATCCAAGATTATCTCAGACTAGCAGGAACAATCTTGGCAAGAACCCTAAAGGATCTTGTGTGATCATAAGTGATAAAAGTATCCAAGATTATCTCAGAACTAGCAGGAACAATCTTGGCAAGAACCCTAAAGGATCTTGTGTGATCATAAGTGATAAAAGTATCCAAGATTATCTCAGAACTAGCAGGAACAATCTTGGCAAGAACCCTAAAGGATCTTGTGTGATCATAAGTGATAAAAGTATCCAAGATTATCTCAGAACTAGCAGGAACAATCTTGGCAAGAACCCTAAAGGATCTTGTGTGATAATAAGTGATAAAAGTATCCAAGATTATCTCAGAACTAGCAGGAACAATCTTGGCAAGAACCCTAAAGGATCTTGTGTGATCATAAGTGATAAAAGTATCCAAGATTATCTCAGAACTAGCAGGAACAATCTTGGCAAGAACCCTAAAGGATCTTGTGTGATCATAAGTGATAAAAGTATCCAAGATTATCTCAGAACTAGCAGGAACAATCTTGGCAAGAACCCTAAAGGATCTTGTGTGATCTTGCTATAGTGTATAAATTGTACTCCCAAGATTTCGTAGGACGCATCTTGTCTTGCATTATCCCATCAAATCTTAGAAAAACAGTTATGATCCTGCAAGATCTTACAGGACATTTTTACTTGGGCAGACAAACTTTCTCGCCCAGTACAGTGTGCTTCACTTACCTCATCCATTGTAGCTATTTGGTTAGTAATAATCACCACTGAGTCTGCTATTTCACCCATTGTATTCATAAGTTCAGCCTGTTTCTCCAAGCCCCCTTCAAATGTTGCCCCCACAACCACCGGGACACGCCCCTTCACTTTATCCTTGACTCTTCTTGCTATGGCCACTCTCTCTTCATTGGTTAGCTGCAAGAATGAGAAGCATTAATACCAATACTGTGATAAAAAATACATGTATTCTGACAAGTATTTGTTAGTGTGTTTGGAGAGCTATAGTGACCTATGATATTCACTTGTAGTTGTGTGGGTCCATTGGTGAGGTATTGCAATGGAGAGACTATGGTAAAATTCCTACTATTATTTTGCAGTTTCACTCTCAATAGACTGGAGGAATATATTTTTTACTGTATCTGCTATTCCCTCAAATAAAGTGAATAATTGGCAGAACAAAATAAATGTAATTTGTGACTGCGTTTAGTGAAAATTATAAATCTATTCAATCAAACCAATGAACTTATTTCTATTCTGACAGTAGGTTATTGGTAGAGTGTTTGTACGTGAACGAAGTAGTCACACGTTTATCTAGTCTGGCATAGCCGACCCTTTACCTTCCATTATTGGGGGCGTGGGAAAAGAAAGGGTCTGGGGACATGGCCATACCAAATTTGTTCTGCCGCACATATATTGCGGCAGTCAATTACCATTAGCATTACCGGGAATGGCCCTCCTCAACTGCACATAGAAATTCCTATACTGTCAGCCACTCTTTCACAGCTAGATTTAGCAAGCATGGCTAAGGAAAGAGAGACACTCAAAGCAGACCGTATTCTGTTGGAAAAATTTCCAAATACGTCTTTACATGCCGCCAAAGGTCTGATCACCTCCACCAGCAACTCTTTCATAGCAGTAGTCTGTCAGCAAAAGCTACAGAAACTTAAAAAAAAAAAAAAGATGGTCGGAGAATCAATCTGCGTCGATTGCGGCAGAAATTCAGGTATAAGGGAGGTGAGGCACTGACCACTTCCATATTCCTCTAGAACAAATTTAGTACGGCCATGTCCCCAGACCCTTTTCTTCCCCACTCCCCCAATAATATAAGGTAAAGGGTCGGCTACACCTGACTAACGCTTATCATGGTTGCCTGTAATTCATTTTTGTTTAACAGTACAGAATTAAAACTACAAGCTACCACATTCAAACGCACACACAAATGCATGCATACATACACAACTTACTTGAAACATCTCACTGGACAGGCAAACAGAAAACAGACCTGTGACTCCAGCCTGGACATACCACTCAGTCAATGCTACATAATATAGAGCACCGGTATTGTGCAGCCTCCATGACAGAGGCTTTCTCATACATCTTCAATTATTGTTTACTTAAAACTAGTGTTTGATTTAAAAAATTACTCTGGTAGCTCACACAAACCCGCCCATTTTAGCAAATTTTATCAACAATCCTTACCATAATTTTTGAGCAAGTGCAACTAACCTGCATTTATACAACCACACCTGTATAATGGTTCTATTGCTACTGTTCAGTTCTTGCATACTTGTCCATTCTAATTGACAATGCTAAGGAAAAATGTCTAACCTATTCTAGCTAAAAGAAGAACACAATAATGCTACTAAACAAGTCCAGTGCTCCCCTGAGCTCCAGTAACCACCAAGTTTAATCACTGAAGTTACGGCCATGGGTAATTTAGAATTTGGAATGTCACATCGTGTTCCAACAAACACAACACCAGCTACTCCATCTAATACTCATGGTCTCATCTATATTATATTATTTACAATCAAGTCCTTTCCAGTCCACAGACTTGCTCCCATCATTTAAGAAAGGTGTTATCATTGTGGGATATATTCCATCCGGGAGCTGCTTTACGCCAGCCATCTTGGAGCTGGTGGATACGGATCTGGCAGAATACAACTGACTAATAATGGCACGACCCAGTAACAAAGGGCGCACAGCTTTGTTGGCCGAAATGCAGTTCAGCAGCATATCGTTCGATCAGCCACACCCACCTACCTGCAGGATCAGGAAGGAAAAACTGGGCGCGTACTGATATTTCGGGTTATAAGATCTTACCCGCCCATTTTTGTGTCACTTGATTTGTGCTGTCGCGGTGTCTCGTGCGTAAAGGGCAAAGAAGGAAGCCTGACCCCAGTGACTGACTAAATTTGTGTGTAACTGGCTTGTACATTTATATAGGGCTCAAGCTGGTGAGTTAGATGCCTCAGTCAGTTGGTGGACGTTACTGGAGTTAGGTATGAACTACCAATTTGATGTTGAGTGAAAGTTTTAATTCCATTCAGGATTTTGGAAGAACCAGTCCAGAACATTGCATCGTTCCACCAGTGAACTTTCTTTATGTAATGTAACGCTTCAAGCCTTAAGAAAGATAGGCCACTGTGGTTCATCTGTGGCGGTTTCTCAAAAGCTACAGCAGTTAGTTCCTATGTGCTATCATCACATCTTAGCTTGCATCTGAATTAATGTCTAATATAGCAATTGGCTTTATGACAGCAGGGATTTGCATTCTTCCTTAGTCTATTTAGTCTTCTTAATCTTATTTTGTTTAAACAGAGCTCTCTTCTGAAGTGTAATTTGAATTGATCGTGGTAAATAGTTCCTGTTTATAAGGTAGTAGGAATTTAAAGTATTGTCAACTCTCCATGCTATGGTTACTCATCGTGAGAGCCACTCCTTCCTCCTGTGTTAAGTATTTGATATATGGAATATTGTTCTATCTTTAGATTGGCACTTTGAAGAATGTCTGACTCAAAGTATTTCACTACCACCAAGAAAGGTACGTGAAGTTAAGTTAGAACGATGGATACATTACATTGCTTCACAGCTGGTTGTGATGTTAAATGGCACTGGTAGGATGTCTGTAAGCTTGGAACCAGTTGTGTCTGAATGTGTACCTTTAGTTTGGTTGTAGTGACTAGAACCATTAGCACGTGGTTGTAGTGGACCTCTTGCGTGGTAGTGGTGGGCACTAGGGGAAAAAACCCATATCTGTTTTGCTTGGGTAAAGGGTCTTAGTGTTAAGGGTGTTATGTCTTTGCTCGCAACAGGTGAATTGGCTGAACTGAAGGCTGACCTTCAGAGTGACAAGAAAGAAAAGAAAAAGGAGGCAGTGAAGAAAATCATTGCCAGTATGACTGTGGGCAAGGATGTCAGGTAAGACTGGAGTGAAATTTAGTAAACCATATGCACATTTCTGCTTCCATCTTCCCTGTGGGTGTGGTCTTCTCAGGGGATACCACTGTGTTCCTTGTTACTAGACAGCATGTACATGTGGGAGGCGTGGCAGTATCATGTGCCACATCAACTAGTCTGTCAGAACACATGTGCACTCAAACATGTCGTAGTGCATACATGTCACTCACAGGCTGACATTCTGAATTCCTCTCCTTTGTCTTGTGGAATGACTTGTCCATTCTCCTTGCATGGCTGCTGTGTTTAGTGGGCCTTGAGAGACACAGGGTTAGCAGATACAACTGTGTGAGTAAGCTCGTGTTGTAGTTCCAGAAGTAGGTAATTTATTGAATGTAATTTCTCTTATGGAAGAGGTCATTGTGTTCATCTTCCACTAATCCCCTGCTATTATTTAGTTTGTTTTTACTGTAACCCATCATATTAGTAAGCTTGGAACAACCGAATAATTACACAATTAAGCACCAAAGGTGCCTCAGTGCTACTCACTAGCTAGAAATTACAAAATCATCTCGAACCAAAAGAATAATTTTTAATCAGGTATCAATCAATATAGCTCGAGCAATGAAAATGATAGATATAAACGCTGTCTTCATAAGAGAAGCTAAACAGGCCTGGCACACTCACCGGTATATCAATGTGAAACTTCACTTCTACACCTGGATAAAAATGTCCCGGCATAAGCAAAACTACTGTGGGAAGCAAGAAATTTTTACTCACGTGGTTATGACATGCCGATAGGGGGAGATACCAACAAAAGCTGGTACCTATGTGGAGCTGAAGCTTTGTGTTTTCTCAATTCAAAAGTAGCACAATAAAAGGTCTTAAATCGTCATTCTGAGTAAGTTCATGCCTAAATCAACAGTTAATTGTCAGTAGTCTCCAAAATCAAAGCATGACAAACTGACAAGACGACTACTATAACCCTCTCGCGCATGCTCGCTGAGGGTTAATGATGGGTTGAAGAATACATTTTCCATTGTCAGAATGATAGAGTCCTGACTAGTTCAGATAACTATGCACAGCTAAAGGCAATAGGTTTTAAAATACGTGGCTGCAGTTGTTGTTTTTTGTTTTTTTAATTTATTTATTTTTAATTTCAGTAAGTACCAGTCATGATAAGCAGTCTTGTAATAGACAGTCATCGTGGATTTAGTTGGAGCTTTTGGGTCAGTAAATCTGAATTGGACCTCGCACATTTCTGCTTCCATCCTCTAGTAGGTGTGGTCTTGTTGCTTTCAAACAGCTACTGTTTCCAGGTAACAGGCAAGCATGTACATGTGAGAGGCTTGGCAGTACCATGTGCCACATTACACCAGTCTGTCCATACACATGTGCACATTCTAACACTGTAGTGTACACATGTCACTCACAGACTGACACTTGAGAATAGTAGCATCAATGACAATCAAGTTAGTAACCATTTGATACTGATTTGAATTTCCTTGGCTGATATATCTTGTGATAGCATGGTAAGACTGGGCATTATTGAGATGTATAGTACCACTATGTTTTTATATTGCAATATATTATATATATATATATATATATATATATATCTACTCTTTGAGTCTTAATCCATCAAGTATGTAATTGAAAAGAGAAATGTATGTAAACTTACAAGAGTGGCAATACAAACTTTATAAAAAAAATGCTGAGTCCAGCTTCCAATGTACATCAAACAGTGAATAGTAAACTTCTCTGCAACTACTAATCTATGCTCAAACACACATTTAAAGCCTATAGAAAGTTCACCAAGTAAGGAAGTTCATCAAATGATTTGGTTTTTTCTGCGGAGTACATGTTTTCTAAGGCCGAAATATTGGCACTCAACACTTATGTCACCTTGCTTGGTGATCTGCCTTTCTTTTAACACTACACTTGACTCTCTTCTTAGGAGATGGGAGTTACTAATGGTAACCACTTGCACCAATTTACTCCATTGATATTGATATCTTACCAAACACATCCTCCTCTTTTTTTTAGAGTGTAGCACATTTCTGCTTCCATCCTTTCTGTGGGTGTACGCTTGTTGTCAGGGCTGTCGTTGTGACCTGGTACAGGCTGCATGTACATGTGGGAGGCGTGGCAGTACCATGTGCCACATCACACTAGTCTGTCAGAACACATGTGCACTTATATATGTAGTGTCCACATGTCACTCACAGACTGACATGGTAGGGAGCAATCGTACAGTTGTATTTCTATTTTACTCTGAGATTTTCTGGGAAGATGCATTCTGGAAGCTGTGTAGTCCTCTTTATAGTATGGTGCAGTGGTTCTCCCAAAGTGCATTAGAGCAGTGCTGCTGGCCTGATATTGCACAGCTGCTGGCCTGATAATATTGCCATCTAAAGCCATAACTATGGCCATATGATGTATTAATCTATTGTTTAAATGGGTGTGGTCATGGGTGTGGCCAAAGTACCACTCTACTTGCTTTTTCTGGGGTAAACACTGAAGGTTCTATGTAAGAAGTTATTGTTACCATCAGTCCTGGTTACTACACTTCCTTGACATAGTGACATTACCTACGGCACTTATTATCTCTCACTTGTAGCTCCCTGTTTGCCGATGTGCTGAACTGCATGCAGACGGACAACTTGGAGCTGAAGAAGCTGGTGTATCTGTACCTCATGAACTATGCCAAGTCGCAGCCGGATCTGGCCATTCTGGCTGTCAACACTTTCTCCAAAGATTGTGAAGACTCCAATCCCCTCATCAGAGCTCTTGCCGTGCGTACCATGGGCTGCATCCGAGTGGACAAGATCACTGAATACCTCTGTGAACCCCTCAGGAAGTGCCTTAAGGTTTGTATACTAGTAGCTGCTAAGATATTAGATATGAGGCAACAAGGTAATCCTCTTTGTAACAATAATGCTCTGTGTACTGTTGATGTATCCAGTTTTTGTTGATGAGTAAAGGTAACACTATTTCTGCAGAATTTTCAACTATTACCTGTTAATTTCATAACAGTTGTAGCATGTTTTTTCTTTCATTATCTCCACCATAGATTGTCTGTCTGTTATTTGAATTGTGATATGTTTGTATCAGGACGATGATCCATACGTGCGCAAGACTGCTGCTGTGTGTGTTGCCAAGCTTCATGACATCAACTCCCAGCTGGTGGAAGACCAAGGATTCCTGGATCTGCTCAAAGAGCTGCTCTCTGACTCCACTCCCATGGTGGTAGCCAATGCTGTGGCGGCACTGGCAGAGATAGGAGACATATCTCCTACAGGTACGCAGTGGAGGGGTTGCTGCTTGTACACATTTTATATTATAGGGTTTAAGTGAAGTCGAATATAAATATAGGAAGAAACAGAGAATATGATATTTTTGCTGATGATTGACCAATTGAAATTTAGAGAGATTCATTTGTTTATAGCTTTCTATCAAACATTTTATGAAATATTTGATATAATACAGAGATTTCACAAAATATTTGATAAAAATACAGACCTGCTATGCATTTAAGTGCATGGCATTAATTTGTGTCTTCTTGTTTAGCTGCTGCATTAACTGATTTGGATTCCACTACCATTAACAAGCTCCTCACTGCCTTGAATGAGTGCACTGAATGGGGGCAAGTCTTTATCCTTGATTCGTTAGCTGCCTATCAACCCAGGGACGAGCAGGATGCTCAGACTATCTGCGAGCGTGTCACTCCCCGACTCTCTCATGCCAACGCTGCTGTGGTCCTGTCTGCAGTCAAGGTGCTCATGAAGTTTATGGAGGTCATTCCTTTGGAGTCTTCTTACTTTCCCCAGCTCATCAAAAAGCTAGCACCTCCACTGGGTGAGCAGTATAAATGAGAAATTACTAGACAGGGAGGAACAGTGTAATGGAAACATATAGATTGTATAGCCAATTGCAGCTATTCATATAGCACTATTTGTGTATGGTTGCAGTGACGCTTCTTTCTGCTGAACCCGAAATACAGTTTGTCGCTCTCCGGAACATTAATCTCATCGTGCAGAAAAGGCAAGTGAATGAATGAGATGTCCTGAATAGCTTTGTTCTAATAAGTAGCATGCCTTTCACCGGAAGGAGTGTGTGTCGGGGAATTAGCTCAAATGGTAGAGCGCTCGCTTAGCATGCGAGAGGTACCGGGATCGATGCCCGGATTCTCCACGCTTTTTTTTTTTTTTTTTTTTTTTTTTTTTTTTTTTTTTTTTTTTTTTTTTTTTTTTTTTCCTCTCCCCCCCTTTTTTTTTTTTTTCTTTTGTCGTTTCCCCTTCTTTCTTACTTATCTTCAGTTTTTTGTTTACTGTTATTTTTCTTATTTCCTTTTTATTTATTTATTTATTTTAACTACAACATTTTTGACAACTTTTTTTTTTAACTTTACACTTTAGGGCTGATATTTTGAAAGAAGACATCAAGGTCTTCTTTGTGAAATATAATGACCCCATCTATGTGAAACTGGAGAAGCTTGACATTATGATTCGTCTTGTGAACTCTGGGAATATCGGAAATGTCCTTGCTGAGTTAAAGGAGTAAGACCCAGTTCACTTTTTGTTGTCACACTTTCATATTGACTTTTGTGTGAAATTCTAGGTATGCTACTGAGGTTGATGTAGACTTTGTGCGCAAGTCAGTCCGAGCTATTGGTCGCTGTGCCATCAAGGTGGAGTCCTCTGCTGAGCGCTGTGTCAGCACTCTGGTGGAGCTCATCCAGACCAAGGTCACATATGTGGTGCAGGAAGCAGTCATTGTCATCAAGGATATTTTCAGGAAGTACCCAAATCAATATGAGACCATTATCTCTATCCTGTGTGAGAACCTAGACTCTCTGGATGAGCCTGAGGCAAAGTAAGGAATCTAATATCTATGGTGATAAGAAAATACTTGAAGATGACTTCATTTTTTTTTTTTTTTTTTTTTTTGGGCTAGAGCGTCTATGATATGGATCCTTGGTGAGTACTGTGACAGAATCGACAATGTAGATGAGCTTTTGGGTTCTTTCTTGGAGAATTTCCATGACGAGAACTCCCAAGTCCAACTTCAGCTCCTGACATCCACCGTGAAGCTGTTTCTTAAAAGGCCATCCGACACCTCAGATCTGGTCCAGAATGTCTTGAGCTTGGCCACTCAGGATAGCGACAATCCTGATTTGAGGGACAGGGGCTATATCTACTGGCGCCTCTTGTCTACGGATCCTGGGGCGGCCAAAGATGTGGTGCTAGCTGAGAAGCCTACCATCTCGGAGGAGACTGATTTATTGGAGCCAGTTCTGCTGGACGAGCTCATCTGCCACATCTCCACTCTAGCCTCTGTTTACCACAAACCTCCCTCAGCGTTTGTTGATGGCAAAGTACCTGTCAGGAGGATCACTCTGCAACCTAGGGCCGAACCGTACGTCATCTTAAAAAATTATTGGGCTCGTATATCTTTTATTAATATTCACCTCTTTCTTTTCAATCATATTTCCCCCATATTATATATTACTTTTTACCTTCCTTTCGCCTTAATGTCTTCGGACCTTCTTGGTACTTCCACTTCTATCTTTTATTACATCCAAATCCTCCCCTTTGTACCCTTTTTTAAGATTTAGTTATACTTTCTCCTTTTTGTTTTTTTGTTTTTTTTTGTTTTGTTGTCATTCTGGTTTAGTTCATCTGCTGAGTCCACTGAAGAGCTGCAGCCAGAGCAGCCGGTAACCACGCCCCAGGTTCCTGAACCTACAGTCATACAATCTGAACAAGCCCCAGACAACCTGCTCATAGGAGACTTGCTTTCCTTGGACATCCCAGCAGTGGGATCAGGCATTCCAACAGCAGGAGGAGGAGGAGGAGGAGCTCCTGGAGGAGATCTGGACCTACTGGGTGACTTAGGTGGCCTGAATGTAAGTTGAATTAAAGAGCTTTAGCTGGATTAAAATAAACATGTTTGTTATGTCATAATTATATTATTACTATACTAGGCAGGGTTTCATACAGGATTTTTTTTCTGGGGGGAGGGGGGAAGAGTTCAGGATGGAGGACCAAACTTTTGCTGAAACCACACCCATTTGGTTAAAAATCGTCTCAGGTCTAGAATTCGTGACATCAATTGGAAGACTAATGTGTATTGCAATTGAAGGACCTCAATTAACTGAAATAAACTTTCACCAAATATTAGATATATACAAACAACAAAATCACAGAATACCATTATAAATCATAACCACAGAATACCATTAAGTAGTAAATATTATTTATTTATTTCATAAAATTCTCGGGGGGGGGGGGAAATCCCAGGGCGCCCCAACCTCTGTATGAAACCCTGCTAGAGTATTCGCCAAATGTTTTTATTCCTTGTTCCTACGAGTATTTATACTTACACTGGCATCTTTACTAGCATACAGGTAGAAAATTATTTCTGAGCACAGGACTGTACTATATCTTTTTAGATTGTCAAAAAAAGAGAGTGTATTTATGTACTTACAAACACAACTTCCCCCCCCCAGCTTGGTGTGGGTAGCAGTGTTGGTATGGGAGCTCCTGCCAGTATGCCAGGCATCAGTTCTGCTGCTCCCACAAGCATGTTTGGAGGCGACTTCTTCAGTTTGAAGTTGAGCGACAGTAGCAAATCTTCATTTTATGTTGCTCCTAAAGTGGTAAGTTGTAGTCGTTGTTGTTGTATAGATTTATTCTGATGATATTTTACTTGGGCTTTTTTATTATTATTTTATTATTATTTTTTTAGGTTGCATTGCATCGTAATGCTGGTAATGGGTTGGAGATTTTAGCTACATGGGCCAGACGTGGAGGTGTGATATACTTTGATATGACCTTTACCAATTTTGCTCTTGGACCTATGACCGACTTTGCTATTATGTTTAACAAGAACAGGTAAGAGCTATGGTTGGCCTTATTGAAGTCTCATGCTGTTGTGTATGTGATGGTACTGCAAAAATATAGTCATTGAAGAAAGGACGGTAGATGGTACATACTATTTCATCCACACCCTCTATTTCATTCACACCCTCTATTTCATCCACACCTCTATTTCATCCACACCTCTATTTCATCCACACCTCTATTTCATCCACACCTCTATTTCATCCACACCCTCTATTTCATCCACACCCTCTATTTCATCCGCACCTCTATTTCATCCACACCCTCTAATTCACACCCTCTATTTCATCCACACCCTCTATTTCATCCACACCTCTATTTCATTCACACCCTCTATTTCATCCACACCCTCTATTTCATCCATACCCTCTATTTCATTCACACCCTCTATTCATCCACACCCTCTATTTCATCCACACCCTCTATTTCATTCACACCCTCTATTTCATCCATACCCTCTATTTCATCCACACCCTCTATTACATTCACACCCTCTATTTTATCCACACCCTCTATTTCATTCACACCCTCTATTTCATCCACACCCTCTATTTCATCCACACCCTCTATTTCATCCACACCCTCTATTTCATTCACACCCTCTATTTCATTCACACCCTCTATTTCATCCATACCCTCTATTTCATCCACACCCTCTATTTCATCCACACCCTCTATTTCATCCACACCCTCTATTTCATTCACACCCTCTATTTCATTCACACCCTCTATTTCATCCACACCCTCTATTTCATCCACACCCTCTATTTCATCCACACCCTCTATTTCATTCACACCCTCTATTTCATCCACACCCTCTATTTCATTCACACCCTCTATTTCATCCACACCCTCTATTTCATTCATACCCTCTATTTTCATTCACACCCACCTCATTTCACCACACCCTCTATTTCATTCACACCCTCTATTTCCTCCACACCCCTATTGCAGCCACACCCTCTATTTCATTCACACCCGCGATTTCTTCACCCCTCTATTTTCATCCCACCCTCTATTTCATTCACACCCCTCTCTTCATCCACACCCTCTATTCAACATCCACACCATCCCCCTTATTTCATCCTACCCTCTTATTCATCACACCTCTCTTTCATTCAAAGCACTCTCTTTCATCCACACCCTCTATTTCATCCACCCCCTATTTCAAATCCACACCCTCTATTTCTCACCCCTCTATTTCATTCACACCTCCTATTCATTCACCAACTACACCCTCTATGTTACCACATCCACACCCTCTACTTTCATCCACACCCTCTATTTCATCCACTCCCTCTATTTCATTCCTACCCTCTATTTCATTCACACCCCTCTATTTTCAAGCACACCCTCTATTTCATCCACACCCTCTATTTCATCCACACCCTCTATTTCATCCACACCCTCTATTTCATCCACACCCTCTATTTCATCCACACCCTCTATTTCATCCACACCCTCTATTTCATCCACACCCTCTATTTCATCCATACCCTCTATTTCATCCACACCCTCTATTTCATTCACACCCTCTATTTCATCCATACCCTCTATTTCATTCACACCCTCTATTTCATCCACACCCTCTATTTCATCCACACCCTCTATTTCATCCACACCCTCTATTTCATTCACACCCTCTATTTCATCCACACCCTCTATTTCATTCACACCCTCTATTTCATCCACACCCTCTATTTCATTCACACCCTCTATTTCATTCACACCCTCTATTTCATTCACACCCTCTATTTCATCCACACCCTCTATTTCATCCACACCCTCTATTTCATCCACACCCTCTATTTCCCTCTATTTCATCCACACCCTCTATTTCCCTCTATTTCATCCATCCATTCCATATTTATCGATGCTTATGTGTGTTGTGTTTTGTAGTTTCAGCATGTCTCCAACAGAACTGCTGAATGTGCCGTCACCTCTCTTCCCTAACCAACCTGCGCTCTTGTCTCTGCCATTCTCCAACACTGGTCAGGCAGAGAAGATGACTCCTCTGACTCTCGTCCAGATAGCCGTCAAGAACAACGTGAAAGTGTCTTACTTTACCTCCACCATTCCCATGAATGTACTCTTCATGGAAAATGGAACCATGGGTACGTTTTTGTTTCATTCACAATTGTTTAACCCTTTGCGTACGATCGTCACGAATTCGTGACCACCGTAACTTAACGCGCGCGTACGATGGTCACGAATCTGTGACACACCGGGTGCGTCAAGAGAATACGAATTCGTGACAAGCTCTTTCCCGCTCTGTTATTAGTTACAGAGCACGTATCGCGCTAAAACTTTCAATAGCTTACATAGTATACATTTTGCAATCTCTATTCTACAAAATAAGTCTTATAAAATAAGTATAACTTATATCAAGTGCACCAACTAAATAAATAAAATAAAAATTTTCCTACACTTTGTGTCTAGCTATTTTCAAATATAACATCTACTAAGAAGTAAAGGCCTAAAGTAGCTAGAAATAAGCAAACTAAAACTAGAACTGATTTCTCCTTTCATAAATATAAGCTAAAAAAATAGCTAACAAACTATGGCCTCCTCGATAATTCCAACTAAGTTTGTATTCAAAACAACTCTATAAACTATAAACTAACGAATTACCATAGCTACAACGCTAGAGGCAGATTATTTGAGGCCTAACACAAAAGAAACACTCGCCTTTTTCCACGTGTCGAACTCCAACTGGTAAAACGCCGTCTCAGGCAACTAATTGGTTTTACGGCGTGTGCGTATTTAATTACATAATTGCTCGCCCGCGTTCGTCCGCGGTTAAAGTAATTTGCAATGTGACAGGTAAAGGGTTGTTGCACTTACCAAATGGTAGAGTGTTGCATGCATTAATGTTTGTCTTCTGTACTAGCTCAGATCTAAGCAAAGGAAATTTACATGAGTGTATGTGTAAGCATGTGATTAAACAAAACAACAACAACAACAAATTCTGCTGTTTAATTTGGTAAAAGATAGTCTATGGCTTTTTGTATCCTTCCACAAAACTAGGCATCAGATTGACTTCATTCCTGTATATAACCAGTGCAGAAAAAAAAATCACTTCACTTAATATAAGTGGGCTACGTATCTAACAACAATTATTGACAAGGAGATAAATATTCCAAATTATTGATTATCATGTTTGCAATGATTATTTAATTTTTTTTATACAGAGCGCAAGGAGTTTTTGGATAACTGGAAGTCTATCCCTCCATCGCTGGAGGTTCAGAAAACCATACCAATGTCCTCCCCACTGACAGCTGACCAGGTGGAGTCTAAACTGAATGCCAATAACATCTTCACGATAGCTCGGCGCTCCGTGGACAGCCAGGAGCTCATGTACATGTCCATGAAGTTCATCAATATTATCTGGGTACTGGCAGAGTTCAAGGTCACTTCTGGCAGCACTATTGTCTCGGTAAGGAGTGGATAGATAATAAACGCTATCTTGACAAGTATATTTATGAGTAGTTAATGTAATTCTTAAAAAAAATTATTTATTTATTTATTATTATTATTATTTTTTGGTGAAGTAGCTGCCTTGCGTTTATATATGAATTTGTCAATGTGCTAGCGTAAATAGCCAATCTGATTATTTTCTTGTAGGTGGCACTGAAGTCGAGAGTTAAAGATGTTATCGATGGAGTTCAAGAAGTACTGTGTGCTATCCTCAACAATTGAGCATAGGCTATGTATAACTTTGCTGTGAAAAAGGGACCTTTTTAGTATGTGTTTGCTATTGTTGTGTTGAATCTGTAGTACATTTTATGACTATCAAATTTTAGATTTTTCATTTCTGAGATATAAATAAGTGGGGTGGTAAAACAAATATAGAATTAAAAAAAGAATACAACAAATGACATGTATCTTGCAGTCAGTAGTTAAATATATCCTTCACCGTAGTCCCTCCCCGTCACCAACATTTCTCCCTTGGCATAGTAGTAGTACTTTTTCTCGGCACATGATGGATCACAGTCAAAATATTTGGGCCCATCTGGGCCAGGTGTGGGTTGGGGGGCAGGGTTATTTTCCAGCACTTCACCTTCCTTAGGGCATTGAATAAACCGGCATTCTGAAGCTGCATAGTGATACTGGAGGGACCTTCGTCTGTGCAGAAATGCTTGCAATAGAGATTAAGAGTCATCTAAACCCTTCAACCCCTTACCTAGATTCAGTGACGTTTGCAGGAGTGTAATGAGCAGTGTGGGCTGTAAAGAACAGAGCATCTCCAGGGTGCATCACAACTGGAACAACCTGCCCGGATAATATGAGTGAATTCTGAATTGGTAATTCTATCAACATACTGTAGTTATAATTATGTGACCAATAAATTAAAATCGAGTCAACGCGCAGCGCAGTAAAGTCAATTTACCTCACTTTTTTCAAAAAAAAATTTTTTTTTTCTGAAACCTTTACCAAACTACTGAAAGTTAAAATTTCGGCTGATTTGGGCTAAAGAACGAACGCCTCTGACCTGTTCAAACTCCAGGATTACTGCATAAAATCATTTTTAAAAATTTTTTGTCACAATGGTTGGTTTTCTCATAGCCGTCACATATTACACTTTCTTTAGTGGAACTGTTAGGGTGGCTAAAACACATTCGGTAAAGTATATATCTAAGTATTCTGTTACCCTTTACCAAATCCCAGTTTATTCCACTAATTCTGCCGTCAACTTACATCCTCAGGGTTTGGGGTGTCCACCATCGTATAGTCTATGTGGAATTTAGAATCTGCAGCATGCTTGTAGAAGCCGCTGTCCTGGGACTTGGGGAGCATGTGCATACTACAACCAAATAAGAAACAACACAACTATACAAATAAACACAACATGCAGTATTGCTCATTCATTCATCTAATGTACAAAAAGTATGTAATATGTACCCCCCCGCCCCCCAATATTTTTATGTTTACCTAAAATCATCAACATAATTAAATTTCATTATACATGACTAATAATTGGTTGTCCGGTTACCATGAACTACCACATAATAACTACTCACACCTATATATATATATATATATATATATATATATAATACTTATAGCACGAGTCAGAGTACAATATGGGAAAATATTTTACGAGCACGCAAAATATTTTCACGAGCCAAAGGCGAGTGAAAATGTGGCGTGAGAGTAAAATATCATTCCCATATTGTACGACGAGTGTGATAAGTGATTTATTGCTTCTTTGAAATTTTTCTCAACCGGTTACAATACAATTTTCATTGATTTTACTCGCTACGCGCGCGCTACAAGGAGCGTACAATATAAACCGTACAATATGGGAGAATACAGAACGCTCGCGTGATGCGGAAATATTCAAGTAAAAATATCAAAGCTGCAATAAATATATATATATATATATATATATATCTATATAATACTTATAGCACGAGTCAGAGTACAATATGGGAAAATATTTTACGAGCACGCAAAATATTTTCACTCGCCTTTGGCTCGTGAAAATGTTTTGGCGTGCTCGTAAAATATCATTCCCATATTGTACGACGAGTGTGATAAGTGATTTATTGCTTCTTTGAAATTTTTCTCAACCGGTTACAATACAATTTTCATTGATTTTACTCGCTACGCGCGCGCTACAAGTAGCGTACAATATAAACCGTACAATATGGGAGAATACAGAACGCTCGCGTGATGCGGAAATATTCAAGTAAAAATATCAAAGCTGCAATAAATATATATATATATATATATATATATAAAACCACCTTACCATCCATTGTCACAATTTGCTTCATCCAATGCAATCCATATACCCTGCAAGACACACACACACACACACACACATTAAAAGAGGGGGTAGATTGACCCGATTAAGAAATACAGTTATCGGCACACTCCAGCCCCAAAGATGCCCCGGAGAAAAGTTACGATGTACAAATTGTTGGATATTCTCAGTATTGCATAGGAGTAGGAAGCCAAATTCCACTTAACCACACCCATTTTATTCATTGAATATGAAAAAGCAACAACAACTACAACAACAACAACACAATGACATAAACAAAACAAAAAACAAAAAACCTATTGTTTCCACCATATTTTTGTGGCAGTCTTAGCTTGACTTTCTTTAAACATTTTTAAGTATATGTGACAAAAAACAACAACGACATCAGCAGACTTCTACAGCAAAAATGGCCACTTTGCAAAGCAACAATTCTAGGAGGACCTCTGAACTACGCTTGTTTTTCCCAAAAATTACTTTAGGAAACTAAAGGAAGGACTAGGCTGGTGTGGAGTTTCCCGGATATCTTCCAAAATACCCAACCAGCCATTTACTCCCTGCTGAAGCCCTTCAACCGCAATTTTGCAGCACAAAATATGGTAAAGAATGGGAAAGCTAAGAAATACACCCTTTTGTTAAAATATTGGTGCAGCCTTGGCCACACTGGCTGCATCTGTTCCGATGCCCCTGTGTTGATTGGTATTTATATCATTCTATAATTATCCACAACTCTAGCTCAGGGCAAAGTTTTCATGTTGTCTTTAGGTACATGTGTGCGACTATTTTTTGTATTTATGAAACTTCTGTCCATCTAACTTCAAACTTTTATATAAAAAAAAACAACTTCTATTTTGACTGGCCACATGCCTAAGATTTATACCGCATCACTACAGCCTGGAGGGAAACATGTGAATGGTGTTTCCTAGCTGTACTTGGATATAGTCCTACCATGATAGTGATGACGAAGTGAATTTGAAAACCTACCCCATAAATATTTCACATTATGCTATGAAGAGCTGGTCCAGTGCTATAAATGGAGTGGAATTCTCAAAGAGGGTTGGCCAGTCCTATACCATAGCCTAACAATACCCTTGTTACGTTGGAAATAGTTTGATTTGATCAGAGTGTAATTAGAAATAGTATGGAACCAATTGTAAACAGATTGCTTTGCACTTGAAGAATTGATTTTCAGAAAGGCAGAATAAAACAAGGACAGGAGGAAAACAGAAAAAAAAAGAAGTTGAAATAAGTCTCAATTTTGCAACTCCCACTACCTTAGCCAACTGCAACTAAACTAAGTCCAAATGCACAGCATTATTATTATTTAAATATAATAGTAATAATATTATTTAAATACCGTTGCTATATTGTTGTCAGGTGTAATAACTTGGCAAGTGTGCAATAACACTTGCCCGGTATTTAAACTAGTTAAAGCATGAGCGCTTAGTGCCTAGTACATTTATCGCACTCAGTCCTCGGGCCTACGGCCCTCGGGCTGTCGTGCAATAAATCGACTAGAAACTAAGCGCTCATGCTTTAACTATAACTAATCATTATTATTATTATCATCATTATCATCATTTTAAAACCACAAACCACAATTAATAGCACACAAGGAACATAAGATTTCCAGAATGCAACAAATAACATTATGTTATTGGCAATGTTCCACAGTGTACTGGAGAATCCAGTGTACAGGAGGAATTCTGATGGAATCCTCCCACCCCCTCCCAGATAATTAGCATGTAGCAATAAAAATGAATCTCCACTTTAAAATTTACATATAAACATAAAAAAAATTACCATCACTTTTGCTGGTGTCAGACGAAAGTATGCATTGTCCTGGTGCCAATTCTTCTTGATGCCACCTAAAATAAGCAAAAATATATAAATAACTAACAACCAGTGCACAGCTATGATGTAATTCAGTTATTCATTGCTATAGTACCACTGTACCACTATGATTATCATTATACACTTGTTATTTTACACATGATCAATCAATACTTGTATATTATGATAGTGCACTGACACTTAGTGTACCTGGAGGCTTTAGTAGAGCCATTGATTGCAAGAGCTTGATGTCCGGTCCAAGCACTTTCTGAACAACATTCATTATCTAAGGAAAGATAATATATATATATATATATATATATATATATATATACATACAACTGAAACACATTTATAGCAAGTGGTGCTATTAAATGATGCTTAATTTATTCCTGTGTTAAAAAATACCTTCTGATGTCCACAATGCTGAAAAAAGAAAGGTTCGAACTGAGTCATTCTGTACAGTCGTCTGAACCCATACTCTTCTTGGCCTGGTTCCGGAGTCCAAAAACCGTTCTTCCAAGCAGGTCTTCTGTTAGCCACTTCCTCCCAGTCAGGCCCTTCTTTACCAGTTTTTTCAAAGTTGTCATACCATTTCTGGCAGATATTTGTGATAGCTTGCCTCACTTCATCAACTTCTTCTAAGCTTAGAAAACCTCTCACTACAAAGTAACCATCTTCGTTTAAAAGTGGTACCGGGTCGTCTCCATCTTTTAAAACAGGATATTTTAACGGATACTCCAGAGGCACCTTCCTTTGCTTGCAAATACACTCTTCACCAGCCATGATTGTGCAGCCCTGCAGCTTGCGGGAATGTTTGGAACGGTGAGAGGGTGTGGCTAGAGAAACAAGCTCCGCCCTTGTTTGAACAGGGTGTGGCGTTTTCAAACGAATTAAAATATGGGTGGACCGTGAAGTTGTGTGTCACGTGAACAACCGGTGTTTTAGAGTACTCAAGTAAAAAATTTTTTTGTAAAAATTGTGTACGGAAAAGATGGTGGGACTTTACTGTGGATCGTCGTCTGCGGCAGCTTCTGCGAAGTCGTAGTTCACTCGCAGATAGGAGTAATAAATAGGCACCTTGGAAGTTAGAGTTTAAAAAGTGCAAGATTACTGCAGTAAACTTTAAGGAAGAAGTCAGTGGAAGTGTGTTTTAAGTACATTGGATGTTTCTTTGAAGACATATACCTTTACAGAGAGTAATATTGGGCTATTGATGCGACCACTGCAATCGCTGTAGCTATATTTAGGGCGTCGTGTTTCTTGCAACGTATAGGAAGGTGTTGGAGTATTGAGCTTCAGAAAAACATTTACTTCCTGTATGTAAATAAGAGGTTTGGAAGATGCCCTCGAACAAGCAGAACGCCAAGATAAGTGTAGTGAAGAACCCTGAACTTGCTCAGCTTTTTACTAGTGATGAAGACCCAGAGACCATTTTCACTGACCAGAGGGAAATTGGGCATGGAAGTTTCGGAGCTGTATATTATGTAAGTGGAAATGGACCATTACTTGAACTAAAATAGGCACAATAAGTGGGCATAGAGTATCTTTTTAGTCAGGATCTTCAGTCAATTCAGTCAGCTAGCAATTGAAGCTGTGGTAATTGTCTTGATGCAAAAAGGTTTTTTTGTTTTATTCTGTTCTGGCTATATTTAGTGTGGTATGTGCCCTTGCCATCTGACACTGCTCTGGGATGCATGGCATACATTCCAGTACCACAGGAGTTTCAATGGCTGACTGAACACAAGACTTGCCTTTGTGCTTGTTAGTATGTTCAGTTGCTTGTGCATTGAACAGTACCCTGAAGTTCCTTGTTAGTAAGCCTCTCTCTCTCGACAGGTATTCTGTTTACTCTTTACCAATGGCAATTAACAGCTGCAATCTGAAAGGACTTACCAAATTAATGGTACTGGGTGTCAAATTTTGATACTCAGTTGTTATTTTTGTTGCCTCTATTTATGGTATAAGGCCATTTTTAGTCAATGTGGAAGGGTAATTGTGTTGCCTTTGAAGTTTGTTCTTGCCATACATGCTCGTGTAGTCTTGTAAACAATGGGGGTTATGAGCAGCAAATCACTCAGAGAGAGAGAGAGAGAGAACAAGTCAGCATATTGACTAGCAACAATACAGATATATGGTAAAGGGTTAGTCAGCTTTCTTGTCATCCAGGGACACTTTAAACGAATAAAAAGAATTAGACGTATTGGAGGGCTGTTTTACCTTGATCAAAAACTTACGTTACAAACATTTTCTCAGATTTTTTTTTAACGTTTTCTAAAAATTTACCTTGGCTATCATTTACAATATGGCCACGACTATGTTATCATTACCTGCTGAGCTATTGGTGGTCACTTTGGCATTGATTACCAGCTTGAATTATTCAGAACCAGTTCAGCTTTAGTGTAGACATCCTTGCTTAGTTCCCACTCTTGTTTAGCAGTTGCTGCTAGAGTCTGCCATATAATTTCTGCTGGAACTCTCTGAGGAAGTAAGCTAGCCACAGAAGTAAGCTATAGCTTTAGTCTCTGGGATTTATATATATCGTGTGTGTATATATTCATACAGAGAAGTGACACCGGCAATTATTGCTAATTTTTTTGCATGAAGAAGTCTACACACAATACGGACAGCCTCTTATACTTTGCGTATTCATCAGCAGTAAAAGTTTTGAATTCTGCCTTGCTATGCTTAAATAGTTAACTCATGAATGGTCAAATTATCAGAAATTTTGTTAGGACTTAGTAGTTATTGTTGTTGTTGTTGTTGTTGTTGAGGAGCAAGATGCTATATCTAAGTGGGTGGGTAATTTGGTGAGTGGGATAAAGTCGAGCAGAGCTCTCTAGTTTGTTCGTATAACAAAAGTTTATAGCAGTGATGGTAATTCGGAATGTGAACGGAACCCTAATTACCTGGTAACTTACTACTTCTGTGAGTTGAAGTTAGGTCATCAGAGGTATAGTTTCAGTGTACAAGTGCTAAGGCATGCCATACCTTTATTTAGAGGCGTGTCATTGTTGTCTTTATTGTCATTCCAACGTAGGCGAGCAATAACCTGACCAATGAGATTGTGGCCATCAAGAAGATGAACTTTGCAGGAAAGCAGTCAACAGAGGTAAGCTGCCTTGGTTATTGTTTGTGAGTGCGAACAGTGGTGGTATGTTTCTGTGTATATGTGCATTTATATTCACGTATATGTGCATGTGTGTACATGTGTGTGTACATGTATGTGTACATGTGTGTGTACATGTGTGTGTACATGTATGTGTGTGTATGTATGTGTGTACATGTGTGTGTGTGCATGTATGTACATGTATATGTGTGCAGGTGTGTGCATGCGTATGTGTATGCACTATTACATGTTACATTAAAATATGCTGGAACATTAAATTTGAAAGTTCCTCTGCTGTCGTGTGGCATGGACTTAACTTAATTGACTCTTCACTATATTTTTCATCATTTGATACAATTCACCTTATTTGATGGCCGTATAATTCTTGTATTGTCATGATTATCTTGCACTGCTAATACTGCTGCACTAGGAGTAGGAGGGCGTTGAGACCAGTAAGTCTCTAATCACTAAGCTAATGAGTTAGATTACAGAAATCTCAAGCAGCCTTGTAGCAGTCACATGCTACCTGTCTGTTGTCACATGTGAGCACTATGGCAACCTCACAGCTGTCACATGCTACCTGTAAGGCATGTTGTTGTTATTTTTTCCATGCTAGTGGATCCAATGGAAAGTTCCCTCAGAGGAAGTCGGTTCTGTCTGGTCAGCAAATGCACACGGATAGACTCATACTTGTCTCTGTATATATGTGCGGCCATCAGCTTTTCATTTTGGAGGACTGTCCCTTATCGTCACACTGTAATCAGATGTGCAAGCATATGGATTAAACTTTTACAAAGTCATCTTAAGAAAGACTACACAATAGAATGTTGGTGACTACTAGCTACAGTTAATAATTTAATGCTTCAAAGCAAAAGAAAGGTGTTTGCCCAACCTCAAACCCTCAAACAATAGTGCAATCTCCTCCCTCTTTCCTGACTTAGAAATACCTGACCATTTTTATTTCTTATGTATGGTAGTTGTGTGTGTGTGTGTGTGTGTGTGTGTGTGTGTGTGTGAAGTTGACGGTCACTTTCAAATCAACTACAACGAAGGAAGTCAGTGTTATAGTTTGACTGATGTGACGCACAGTGTGACATGCCAACATACACTAGTATGGTACGCCATTTTCTAACCAACATGCCATGTGGTATCAACATGCATGCAAGGGACACATACATGGTAGTGCTGAATAGTAGTGTGCTACAGTTGTTAGAGTTGCAAGGTTGCCCTTGACAGTAACATGTTTTGACATCTCGAAGGTAATGTTGCATTTCACTACATGTGACAGTGAGGCCGTCCGTGGCATTCAGTGACACATTGTAAGAGGAAGGCAAAGAGAGTAGGTGGTGGAAGAAGAGAAGGTTGTCTTGTTGGAGTCGTTGGTCAAATGTCTTAGAAATGATGTGTGCGTGCGTATGTCTGTTGCAATACACGAGAAGCCTTAAAATATGTGTTATTTTGGTTCACAGTATGAGGATAAGCGGGGAAAAGGACGACTGGAGATTGCTTGTTGGCAAACTATCTGATCTATCTGATCTCATACATGTTGTTGTTATTATTTTAATAATGCAGACTACTAACAATACAGTCATCAATTTTAATCTTGAGCAAGTCTAACTATTCAATTATATATCTATATCATATGCATTGTCATTTGTCCATGGAAGTACTGGTGAGATGTTTGTATTTGTATGGGTGCTAGATGTACATTTCTATGTGTTCAATGATATTTATGTGTCATTAGAAATGGCAAGACATCCTGAAGGAGGTGAAGTTCTTGAAAGACACGAAGCATGAGAACTGTATTCACTACAAAGGTGGTTACCTCAAGGAACTCACTTGTTGGGTAAGGCCTGAGGCTACTTGGGATCAGCTTCTGTGGGGGCACAGTAGCAGATTAATGTTAAAGTGGCAATCGTTCTATTTTCCCAGCTCTAAATAATGCCAACCCAATTGAATTATATAACAATGTTATGACTTTCAATCTGTTACTAGTTGTTAACTATTTGTTGTTATGTGTTGGTAGTTGGTGATGGAGTACTGCCTTGGGTCTGCTTCAGACATAGTGGAAGGTAAGGACCATCTGTGGCATGGTATTTGTAAGAAGGAGAAGGGAGTGGGGGTGCACTCTGTACTGGTGTATAGTGCTTGTCATCTTGATCAGCTACTTGGCCAGTGCCTTTATTAATTATATCAACAGAGTAATAGCAACAATAATGATGACGATGATGATGGTGATAATAAGGGAGTCTGTTCACAGGAAAATTGTGCTTAATGCTGCAACGTCAAATATTCAGATCAGACAATACATTTTTATCATAAGCCCAGGAGATAAGGCCTGCTTGATTGTATGCCTCCTAACTTTACGTCTTTCCCAACTGAGAGACCCCGGAATTAATTGGAAACAATCTGCCCATTTGTCAGCGCTACTAGATATGTGTAGTGTTGTATAAACAATTTTGTATCAGAGTTAAGAATGATACTGAAATGACAAACTCATGGGCTTAGTATGCAGTTCATTATAGTCACTGTTGAGTCAGCAAAAGTAAGGAGTACATACACACATACATTCATACATACATACATGCATGCATGCATGCATGCATACAGTACCTGTAGGAGATAGGATTGCTAGTTGTTGTTTTTGCACGCCTATAGTGCTATGACAACCGTTGAAATGAAATACCTCAGTGTACTTGATTTGTACGTGCAGAACAGAAATAAAACTTCATTATATATACGAGTGAGTAACTGACTAAGTGAGTATTGGTTCATTTGCCTGACAAGGGACCACTGCATTTAGTTCCGGAACTAATGAATAGTAATGGCCGCTCATTCTTGACTAATTATTCTCATCTGTAGTGCACAAGCACCCACTGAAGGAGGTGGAGATAGCAGCTATCATCCATGGAGCTCTGTGTGTAAGTTGTTGTAGGACTGGGAAGTTGTCTTGGGAATTCTAAAGAAATGATATATATTTTTTAAGTTCAGCCTGTGAATTCTTTCTTTAGCCCACTTTCATACACTGTTGTTACACTCCTCAGTGTGCAGCATCTGAAGCCAGACTGTGACAGGATGTAGAATAGTTGTGGTAGTTTATTTAATACTGTTGAAAATCAGGGTTGGGTCTGGTGTGGAGTGGAGGCCCGGTTGGGGTTTTAGTCCAGGTCTGAGCCAGTTTTTTTTTAAGTTTAGGCTTTGAATGGTCCAGGTTTAGTGATGGTTTGGTCCAGGTCTAGTGATGGTTGGTCCAGGTTTAGTGATGGTGGTCCAGGTTTAGTGATGGTGTGGTTCAGGTCTAGTGATGGTTTGGTCCAGGTCTAATGATGGTGTGGTCCAGGTCTAGTGATGGTTTGGTCCAGTTAGTGATGGTTTGGTCCAGGTTTATGTGAGGTGGTTTGGTCCAGGTTTAGTGATGGTTTGGTCCAGGTTTAGTGATGGTTTGATCCAGGTTTAGTGATGGTTTGATCCAGGTTTAGTGATGGTTTGATCCAGGTTTAGTGATGGTTTGATCCAGGTTTGATGGTGATGGTTTGATCCAGGTTTATGTGATGGTTTGATCCAGGTTTAGTGATGGTTTGATCCAAGTTTAGTGATGGTTTGGTCCAGGTTTAGTGATGGTTTGGTCCAAGTTTAGTGATGGTTTGATCCAGGTTTAGTGATGGTTTGATCCAGAGTTTAGTGATGGTTTGATCCAGGTTTAGTGATGGTTTGGTCCAGGTTTAGTGATGGTTTGATCCAGGTTTAGTGATGATTTGATCCAGGTTTAGTGATGGTTGGTCCAGATCCAGGTTTAGGTTTGATGTGATTTGATCCAGGTTTAGTGATGGTTTGATCCAGGTTTAGTGATGGTTTGATCCAGGTTTAGTGATGGTTTGATCCAGGTTTAGTGATGATTTGATCCAGGTTTAGTGATGGTTTGATCCAGGTTTAGTGATGGTTTGGTCCAGGTTTAGTGATGGTTTGGTCCAGGTTTAGTGATGGTTTGATCCAGGTTTAGTGATGGTTTGATCCAGGTTTAGTGATGGTTTGATCCAGGTTTAGTGGTGGATTGATCCAGGTTTAATGGTGGATTGTTGGAGCCAGGTTTGGCAAATCTCACTCTTGGTTTTTGCATACTTCAAATTTTATCACAATCACTTTCAAGTTAGTGTATGTTTTGTTGGGCAGAAGGTATTTTAATTATTCAAATAGAGCTTTCTTTGTGTTCCTAACAAGCGTGAGATTGGTTGCAGTTGTTCTGAGCCATTACATACAGTGGGCTTGCTCAATTGAGACGGACCAACTTCAGGCTAGGAATTGGAGATGAGGGAAAATCAGGTGTATTAAGGGTGGCCGCACACCGCTTACGCAATTTTTTGTTGATGGTTGCTATGCACGATTACTACTATTGCATACTTACAGGGGCTTCTCCACTACAACACAAGGACAAAATATCTTCCGAAGGAGCTGCTCACTAATTTTAGAGCGAATCTGGAGGAAATATCGGGGCCTGGTTATAAAACTTTGTAGCACTTTTTTGGAGCGGTGCGGTAAGTTGGAGCTCCGCAATTTGGTGCACTACTAGTTGAGCCGATACTCTACTGCAAGACAACGAGTTCTTCTCCATTTCAATATTACTCTGTGATTTATTCACAATTTTTTCTATTTATAAGATATTGAAAAATTCTTGTTGTGGTGCAGTTCATTATTTTTTTGGTACCCGTGTGTAAAACTTTTGTGTCATTCTCATTATTAGATTCCAAGAAAAACTCATATAAAATTTGGAACTTTAATTCCACTCGCAATTCTTAAGAAATAGCCCCACCCCCATATCTTGTACTACGAGTACGCAAGCAATTTTTTTTCAATTAGTTTGTATTGGTTCTAAAAAGAGCCAGCCTATCTCAAGAGTAAACAAACATCAATACAACAATAACAAGAGAGTCAGAAGAGAGAGCAGTTTATTGGAGATAGCCAGAGGTGAAGGTATTAGATCTGCGCAGCTTGGGAAGTCTTTGCTCTGCAGAAATTGAGCCTGGTGGATTCATCCGCTTGAGTTCAGGTGCGCAGAGTCCGGAGAACGGCTACAGGAGGAGAGGCAGCCTGGTGCACCTTGCCGCGTGAGCTCAGACGACGTATGGAGAGTTGCTGTAAACGGATATGAGACAACAAGAAGCTAAACTAAAACACCACAACTTCGCAAGTATACTTCTGCTACTACTGCGCGATTGTTTCTGCTTGCGTATTATCGAATGGTGGGGTATTGGCGGGGAATAAATTAATGTCCGGATCTACAGGCGGTGCGCATTGCTATGTACGGCCACCCTTAATTAGAGGGACTATTTAAATAATGGTCCAGTCATTCTCGCCTGAAATAATTACATTAAAATTAGTCTTTCTCGGTTTTAACATCTGATATTATATTTAATTAAAATTTAATCCGACGTTAACTGCTATTATTGTATTTAGATAATTATTCATTCATTTGTATGCTTTTTTTCCCTATCAGAGCAGAATTTTATGAAGTAGCTATTGATAGTGTAGAAATAGTTATGTTAGGGAGGGAAGAGAACTGCAGCAAGTGGCAAACACTTGGCTTAGTATTGAGAATATTAAATGACAGCTAGTGATTTGGTTTTTCTCTTATCTTCCAGGGACTGTCTTACTTGCATGGAAACAACCGCATCCATCGAGACATAAAGGCCGGCAACATCCTGCTCACCGAAAAGGGTGTGGTCAAGCTGGCTGACTTTGGATCTGCATCTGCTAGATGTCCGTGTAACTCTTTTGTGGGAACACCATTTTGGTGAGCATGATGCACAAAATTATAAATTATCTTTGAATATTAATTTCTCAGGAAGTATTTTTAATGTAGTCAAACACCAAACACATTGCCAAAATATGTGAAGAGACTATGAAACTGTATTACTGCCATTTTACTCTCCTGTTCTCAATAGGATGGCTCCTGAAGTAATTCTGGCTATGGATGAAGGCACTTACAATGGAAAAGTAAGTGGGTTTTCCCCCTCTTTCTGTGTGTGTGTGTGTGTGTGTGTGTGTGTGTGTGTGTGTGTGTGTGTGTATGTGGTTTTACATGTATAAGGTTAAGAATGTACAGTGGGGTGGGGGATACATGTGTTATGTGCGCCACATGTGTACATGTGATGGTTACATGTGGGGAATAATCATTTGGTACATGTGTAAGAGTGCGAGAGGTTACATGTCGTGGTGCTGATAACAAATGTACAGTATATTATTTTGTGAGAGGATTATAATGTCCTAACTGTTTGAAAGTGTGAAGTGCCTATTTTCTACCAGGCATAGAAGACTTCGTCCGGTCTTACCTTCATAAACATTGCATTGTGTTGCATGTGCCTATAAATGGCCTATAGTCCAGATTCTATTTATACCCACTTGTGTTGTCTATATAAGGTTGTGTGGCAGTGAAGTGGTTGGATGATGTGTTGGGGGGGTGAGAGTTGTGTGGTTTGGGAAAGTTGTGGGCCAGTGTAGTGCTCTGGTCAGCCGTGTGTAAACTTGCCTTTGTGTTCACTTCCTGTCCGTGCCTGCAGGGTATCTGATTGGCAAGTGTAGCAGCACTGGGGGAGTCGGAGAGTTGAAATAAGTTTTATTTTTAAGCAGGTCTTATGGGCGTGGGTGAGGCACCTGACCATTTCTGTTGCTTGTTCCACTTGTTTGAGAGGATGTGTGGGAAGTATGGCTCTTTTGTGGTCAGTGTTATGGGAACTCTGTGTGTAGAGAAGGGTTTATGGAATGAGACACACACAGGATCCCAGCACATGTTAATTGTTGAGAGTTTCCAGCATATTTAGAGTGTCTGTTTCCCTTGATTGGTGATTGGCAAGAATTGAAGTACTTATTTATTCTGATTAGAGTCTAGTTTTATGTTATTACGTGATATGCCACTATAAGTATAATGTGTGTGCCTATTACATAATCAATGATATTCAAAAATATCTTTTCCATTATACTTTGGTTTTCGTTTGGTAAACATCCAATTTCTCCCTTTTTATCCCCCCTTTTATTTCCTGCCATTGCAAGATCCAGTGGGTGTGGTTTGGCGAGCGTTTGTGTGATTGTCTAGTCGATTAGGGATGTTAGGATGATGTGCACATTGGCAGTGATTAGTGTTGAGTCTGGCAAGCCGGCTAACTGGTGCGAGTGTGAGTGACAAAGTTGGCTGGAGCTGAGGAGGACTCTGGTTCACTGACCATATTTAGACAACAAGTACACTCGCTCACTCACTGCTGTTCCTTTTTTTTTTTTTTTTTTTTTTTTTTTCTCAACACATCGAATATGTCAGGGATGTAACACACATGAGTTTACATAGCAGCATTGTAGGGAAGTTGTAACATAGATATGTGAAGTCATTTGCTTGGCTAGTTACAAGCTACTATTTACTGGTCTTTCTTGCTTCCATTGTGCATCTGATAAGAGATTAGTTTTTTCTGTTTCAGTTAAATTTAGTTTCACAAAGCAACATGCACCCGACAAGACAATGGTTGTTTTTCCGCACAAGTTTGTGCAGTGACGATATTAGCTCACAGAGGACTGTTGATTGACACAACTACTAAACCACCTAGCTCGTAAAAAAAGATTTCCCTGGTGAGGCATATGCTACTTTGAATAAGGACCCAAAGAGTAAGCACCTATTCAGCCAGCTTCTCTTCCATTTTCTCTGGGTCCTTGATACACTATTTCTAGCAAATTGGTGCAGTTTACATGAGCTGGTATGCATTACGTGCACCAGTTGTAAGGAGTATTTGCAAGGCTTGCACATATCTGGCTGGATTAGGGTTGTCTTCTCCCACTGTAAGAGGCTCAAGTACGTCTGGAGCTGCACCATCCGTAGGACTCCAACTGCATCGCCCTGATGTTGTCAGAATACTGAATGCTGGGAGCCTTGGGAGTATTAAACTCCTTCAGCTTTTCTTCAGCTCTTGAAAAAGAGGACCTCTTGGATAGGCTTGGCTCCAAGTTAGTAATACCAGCCAACAATTCTGACTGATTTCGACTTCGCTTACTGCTGCTAGTAGAATGATGAGAATCCATACAGCCGCTTGCAGTTAGGGAAAGTCCCGTCTTACTGCTCGGGGAAATAACCGTTCAACCTTAGCTCGTTAACTAGTTATGTTTAATGACGAACTACCGCAAAATCTTGACGTCAACAAAAATGGCGTAAAATGTATTAGAGTGAATGAGAAATGTGCTGTTCTCCATTTTCCATTCTCTAAACAGGCAGTTTTACTATTGTAAACATTATTGGGATGATGAAGAAAAGGTATGTGTATGTCAAATGACTGTAGTGAGGGTCTATACAGTAGTTTTTAAAAAATCCACTCTTTAAGTTGGAAGCACTGTATGTAGTTCAGGAATGACAGCCATTGAGGTGAGGCGTGAAGTGATGTTCGTGGAAGGCTGGAGTGGGGAGGGGCAAATCTGTCGCAAGCTATCCAACAGTCCAGTGGTATTCAATTACCTTGTTGGTAAAGGAGTAGTATAAAGAATGTAACACGTCTGTCAGGCTTCACATCCATGCAGATACACTTCCTTGTATGCTGAGTTAGGGTTTTCCTTTGTGTGTGTGTTGTGTGAGAGGAGGGGAGGGGGGAGGGGAGTGGTGGGGTGTGTGGTTGCATTAGAACACATTGCATTTGATTTGCTCTGTGTGTTTTCCCTACAGATTGATATCTGGTCTATTGGAATCACTTGCATAGAGCTTGGTAAGTTGGCATTTAGTTATGGGAGGAGTGTGGGAGGTAGAGGGGGTGGGGTGAGAGGGAGGAGTGTGGGAGGTAGAGGGGGTGGGGTGAGAGGGAGGAGTGTGGGAGGTAGAGGGGGTGGGGTGAGAGGTTGGAAGGGGTTATAGAAGACTTGCTCACTTCATGTTAGACTCGCATAAGGCACAAAGGAGTCATTCTGTCATACATTCTATTTCATGAAAGGAATATTAAAATTAGATTTTCTTAAAACTGCTGTACAAGCAGATTTAGTGATCCAGAACTCTTAGAGTAAAACAGCGTGGGTGTTTAGGGAAAGTACAAGTGAGAGATTACTAACTAAATGATATCCAACTGGTCTGGAGGAAATGATTATTGAAATCAATAGTAACATTATCATGTTTCTCCGCTTTCATTTGGCGTATTTTATCTTTCTTCTTTTTGTTCTGTTATTATATGTTCTTTTCAGCTGAAAGGAAGCCTCCGTTGTTTCACATGAACGCTATGAGTGCCCTCTACCACATAGCGCAAAACGACCCTCCCAGATTACAGCGGCCTGAGAACTGGTCAAACCTGTTTTTGGATTTCATCTCCACTTGCCTGAAAAAAGAGCCAGAGGACAGACCGCCATCCCAAGATCTGCTGGGGGTAAGAGAAATTACTGAGGCAATTGGCAGTTCATATAAGCTTGGCTTGATATTCTTTTCTAGCATAAATTCCTAGCTGGCACAGATCACTTGGATATCCTGTACCAGTTGGTCCATCGGACACAGGAGGCAGTGCGGCTGATGGACAATCAGAGTTTCAAGCGCCTGCAGAAGATGCTTATGCACGAAGCGTCCAGTTTAGAGGAGGACGATAAGGAAGAAATTGAACCAGAGCTCCCTAGGTAAGACAGGGTTGTGATGGTGGAGGTGTGGGACTTTCTTAGGTGCGTGGACTTGATTTTTTCAGTGAGTGGAGTTGTGGAATATTTTTTTAAGTGGATATAGTTACAATAAAGTTGACAGAACTACACGAGATCAGTTGTCGTAATTGTTTGGTGCGATGCTTTTGTTGTTGTTGTTATGTTGTGAAGTGATGTTGGCGTGGATGAGATGACACCTTCTCCTTCCATTTCCCCGTCTTCATCAGAAGATATCCGAGTCGATCCATTACTACAGAACAACACCAGCCAGAAGAGACAGCCAAGACCAAAGAAACGTTCTAATGAGGTATTAATGACTAGCACTGGATGACACACACACACATATATATGTATATGCATGCATACACATGCATGCACACACTCACACGTGCACATATCCACAAACTCACACATGCACATTGACACATGTGCACACTCACACATACTCACACACATCTTAGCAGGCTTACTATTCTAGTTATGGTACAGAATTCTATGATAGATTAATTATCACCCCATGCAGCAGGGGCTTCCCAATCACATCAAGCCCCAACAGCAACCTTCTGCTGCTCGTGCTCAAGAAGGAGCTGCAGGGACAGAAGTTAGCATTGCCAAGATTCCAGTTGGAAGAACCCAGAGTGCTCGTCCTGCTGCTATCTCTGAGTCATCCGTGGAGCCAATGCCAGCCAAGTCCGTCACCAGTGAAGTGGCATCCCTGGGCCTGGAGGACTCAACAGCTTCCGAACCTGGCCAGTCACGCCCTCGAACCAGTTCTGCAAGCAATTCTTTCGCACAAGTGTCAGCCAATTCGGTCGCCACCGCGTCTCCTTCTCGAGAGTCAAGAGAGAGGGCCGAAGAAGTGGCTAGGAAAGTGGTGAGGACATCTCGCCTTGCTGTGATTGTTGGTATTTGAGAGTTGCAGAGCACTGGCTATAGTGGAGGAGGATAGCATAGGATAATAGGAGGAGAGATGTGGAGAATAAGTGCACACTAAGATTTTCCAAAGAGTAGAGAATGCTCTAAACTAATGTTAATTAATTAGTAGATTGATTGATTTTGGTTTGTCTTTCAGACGGGCAATCAAGATGGGTTCTCGACTCTGCGTTCCCACCGAATGGTCTCCAAGCAGGCGGAGGAATGGCAGTTGCAGTCAGAGCTGCGGGAACAGATGCAGGGCTACAAGAGAATGAGACATCAACACAAGCACCAGGCAAGTGTTCTAGAGGGCGTGTGTTGTCAGAGTATTGCAGGAGGGCATGGTCAAAGTATTGCAGGAGGGTGTGGTCAAAATATTGTGGGTGGGTGTGGTCAAAATATTGTGGAAGGGTGTGACAAGAGAGCATTAATGGCTGATAAGATTTTATTCTGTCCATGATGTGTATGTTTCTCCTCCACTTTCAACTCTGTACAGATGCAACAACTGGAGTCCAGACACAAGAGTGAGCTGGCCAATCACTATCGAGCTCAGGAGAAGGAGTTGGAGCAACTTCGCATCGCTTACGAGAAAGAATTGGAGAGGCTTCGTTCACGGAATAGAGCTGACCTGGAGCAGAGGGTGCGTGTGTAGAACACGCCACAGTGGCTGTTTAATAGGAGTATGAAATAGCTGCTATTCACTAGTGTTGTTGTTGTTGTTGTTGTTGTTGTTGTTGACAGATAAAGCAAGATGCAAGTGACGAGCGAAAGTTTGTGAAAGCACAAAAGGAGAGACACGAGTCAGACATGAAACAGTTTATTGGCCAGCAGAAAGCGGATTACAGGGCCACTAAGAATGTCTTCAAGAAACAACTGGAAGAAGACACCAAACTGTCCAATGCTCAGCGCAAGCAGATGCTTGATGACCGTAAGAAAGAGCTGCTTGTCCAGCAGAAGGCCAACGAGTCGGAGCATCAACATATCCTTCGCAACATAGCAGAGCAGAATAAGGTGGACTATCGTGAGACTGCATTGAAAGATAGGCAAAGCTATGAGAAGGATCTTCTGCAGCTGGTAAGAATTGGTGTTGAAGGGATTGAGGTGTGATCAACACTGGCAGCTATTGGGGTTGTTAGAGGGGGTTTAGGTGGGAGTAGTGAGATGGGAGAGGTAAAGGTGGAGTTTATAATTGGGTTATCATGGTTTTTAATGGTAGAATTCCAGTAGGTAAAGTACCTGGACATTTGTACTTGAAAACTCTAGAAACTATGATTGCACTGACTGGAATGGTGTGGGTGTTACACAGTTGAATTTATTATTATTTATTTCTTTAATTTCTGCAGGAGTTGAACTTGATGCAGACTCACAAGGATTCGAACCAGGTGACCAAGCGTCGCCACTTAGCAAACACTATCGAGCTGTTGTACCAGCAGCTGAAGTCGCTACATGAGATGAGGACGGAACACTTGCAGAGGCAGCATGCGTCGGAGTGGGACAATCAACTCTCCTACACCAAGAAGGCGGAGAGAGAACTGCGCAAAAAGCACCTGATTGAGCTCAAGGAGCATCCTAAGAGTCTCAGGGTTGGTTGCTGTTGGATTTGTTTATCTCAACATTGTTTTTGTCTTCAAGTTATTTATTGTTTGTCGTACTTTTATTTATTATTAATTGATTTGTCCAGCTTTGATTTTGTTTTCATTATGGTTATATTATACTCACACTTTTATTTCAAATTGTGTGTGTATTTTTTTTTTTTTTTTCCCAGACTAAAGAACTACAAATCAAGAAGCAATACAATGATACTGTGAAGATTCAGACCAGGCAGTACAAAGCTCTCCAGAAGCAAATGGTAGCCTCTCTACCTTCTGAGCGCAAGAAAGAAATCCTGAAGCAGTCTAAGGAAGAACAGCTCCGGAAGATAGCCATGCTTGCTACTCAGTATGAGAGAACTATTGCAGACATGGCACAGCAGCAAACGGTTAGAGCAACTCTTGGGCCTGCATTTTTGTTTGTTTTAAAGTGAAAGTTACATCTCTGTTGTTGTTGTTGTTGTTTTTACAGCTGAAATTAGATGAGGCCCAAGAAGCTGAGCAGAATGCCCTCCGGAAGCAGTTGCAGCAGGAGCAAGACTTGCTGCAAAGGTTCCAGGAAAGTAAAGAAGAGAAGCTCAAAGTACAGCATTCGCGAGAAAAAGCTGCTATGGACACCAAAGTGGAAGCCAGTAGAAAGGAATTAGACAAAGAGGTGTGTGAAATGATGATGATGATAGTAATGATGATAGTGATGATGATGATAGTGATGATGATAGTAATGATGATGATGATAGTAATAAATGGTGATGATAGTGATGATGATGATAGTGATGATGATAGTAATGATGATGATAGTAATGATGATGATAGTAATGATGATGATAGTAATGATGATGATAGTAATGGTGATGATAGTAATGATGATGATAGTAATGATGATGATAGTAATGATGATGATAGTAATGATGATGATAGTGATGATGATAGTAATGATGATGATAGTAATGATGATAGTGATGATGATAGTAATGATGATGATGATAGTAATGATGATGATAGTAATGATGATGATGATAGTAATAATGATGATAGTAATGGTGATGATAGTGATGATGATAGTAATGATGATGATGATAGTAATGATGATGATAGTAATGGTGATGATAGTAATGATGATAGTAATGATGATGATGATAGTAATGATGATGATGATAGTAATGATGATGATAGTAATGGTGATGATATGATAGTAATGATGATGATAGTAATGATGATGATAGTAATGATGATGATAGTAATGATGATGATAGTAATGGTGATGATAGTAATGATGATGATAGTAATGATGATAGTAATGATGATAGTAATGATGATAGTGATGATGATAGTAATGATGATGATGATAGTAATAATGATGATAGTAATGGTGATGATAGTGATGATGATAGTAATGATGATGATAGTAATGGTGATGATAGTAATGATGATGATGATAGTAATGATGATGATAGTAATAGTAATGATGATAGTAATGATGATGATAGTAATGATGATGATAGTAATGATGATAGTAATGATGATGATAGTAATGATGATGATGATAGTAATGATGATAGTAATGATGATGATAGTAATGATGATAGTAATGATGATGATAGTAATGATGATAGTAATGATGATGATAGTAATGATGATGATAGTAATGGTGATAGTAATGATGATGATAGTGATGATGATGATAGAATGATGATGATAGAATGATGATGATAGTAATGATGATGATAGTAATGATGATGATGATAGTAATAATGATGATAGTAATGGTGATGATAGTGATGATGATGATAGTAATGGTGATGATAGTAATGGTGATGATGATAGTAATGATGATGATAGTAATGGTGATGATAGTAATGATGATAGTAATGATGATGATAGTAATGATGATGATAGTAATGATGATGATAGTAATGATGATGATGATAGTAATGATGATGATAGTGATGATGATGATAGTGATGATGATGATAGAATGATGATGATAGTAATGATGATGATAGTAATGATGATGATAGTAATGGTGATGATAGTAATGGTGATGATAGTGATGATGATAGTAATGATGATGATAGTAATGATGATAGTAATGATGATAGTAATGATGATAGTAATGATGATAGTGATGATGATAGTAATGATGATGATGATAGTAATAATGATGATAGTAATGGTGATGATAGTAATGATGATGATGATAGTAATAATGATGATAGTAATGGTGATAGTAATGATGATGATAGTAATGGTGATGATAGTAATGATGATGATGATAGTAATGATGATGATAGTAATGATGATGATAGTAATGGTGATGATAGTAATGATGATAGTAATGATGATGATAGTAATGATGATGATAGTAATGATGATGATAGTAATGATGATAGTAATGATGATGATGATAGTAATGATGATGATAGTGATGATGATAGTAATGATGATAGTAATGATGATGATAGTAATGATGATGATAGTAATGATGATGATAGTAATGGTGATAGTAATGATGATGATAGTGATGATGATGATAGAATGATGATAGAATGATGATGATAGTAATGATGATGATAGTAATGATGATGATAGTAATGATGATAGTAATGATGATAGTAATGATGATAGTAATGATGATAGTAATGATGATGATAATAATGATGATGATAGTAATGATGATAGTAATGATGATGATAATAATGATGATAATAATGATGATGATAGTAATGATGATAGTAATGATGATGATAGTAATGATGATAATGATAGTAATGATGATAATGATAGTAATGATGATAGTAATGATGATGATAGTAATGATGATAGTAATGATGATGATAGTAATGATGATAGTGATGAACAATAACAATGATTCTGAATGATATTCTCTAGCTGTTTGACGAAAGTGTCGTGTTACAAAACACTCGGCTTGAAAGGCAGCAAACTCTGCAGAAGCAGCATATTAAAGAGATCAGGGAATTTTCTGAAGAGCACTCCAGCAATTCCGAGTCATTGCGTCACAGAGGGTCCCTTACCTCAGAAAGGAGTTCTACCAGCTTGTCTGTGGGCGGAGGTCCACCATGATGTAAAAGAGGAACTGGTGGAGAATGGGCCAGAGGTGGAGAATAGGCCAGAGCAAATGGAATGGCAGAAATATTAAATATTTTATTTAGTCCAATTATCGGTTGCACTTATTACACTGGGCTCATTTTCTTCAGTTATCTTCATTGTTTCATGTTATTAATATTTTTAATTTCATTACTTTTGTGTCCTTATCATGAGGATTTGCGTGTCACTGAGGATACGTCTTCATTATTTTTTAAAATTTTTTCACTATTGTGAAAATACAATGGCACTTTTTCAGTACTTTTATAATTTGGGCACTCTACTGTTACTTATGTCATCATTTTAATATTACTAATTGTGTTGGGCTAATGCCTATTGCATTGAACTATTATAATGCACTTTATTCGATTTTGTAGTCATTAAATTATATGAAAATGTATTGGAAGTACCAACTGGGGTTTGTTTTACCATTGTAATTAACGCACCTATGTTAATTGGGTACGGGATCGTCAGTGCTGATGACTCTTGATAAAGCGCATTCTTATCCATTTTACTACTTGCTGTGCGCTGTGTCTAGTGGGGAGCTTGAGGTGTTAGGCTTAATGGGGTCCCATCATGACCCTCTTAAAGTCTTTGCTCATTGTGACAATATTCTGGACTAGCCTTTTTTTCGTTGACCGTCTTTTGAAACGTCTCCGAGGCTGCACTTACTCGAGGAGATTGGAACGCCTGGGATTAACACTGTCCTTTGCTTACGTTCGTTTTTACACGACCAAATTCAATTGGTTGTTCCACTTCCTGGGCAACAAGAAGAGCAAATCTCTGTGCAAATGCTGGTTCAGCGTGGGCGCATTGATGGGCGTGTGTCTCATGCTCCTTTCAGTGGTGGTACTGATTTTCACCCTGTACCAGGCACTCTTGGTTCCTGACAGTCCCCAGCAGGTCCTGACTCCAGTCATGCCCGGTGTAAACCTTCCCTGGAGCGACCTTCTTTACTACTTTGCCACCCTCATCATTTGTAGTGTCTTCCATGAGGCGGGGCATGCACTGGCTGCTTCCACTGAGCAAGTCGCTGTGAATGGGTTTGGTGTGTTCATACTGTTCCTGTATCCTGGAGCATTTGTGGACCTGCATTCAGACCAGTTGACTCTCATTTCTTCAAGAAAGCAGCTCAAGATATATTGTGCCGGCGTCTGGCACAACGTAATCTTGGTCTTGTGTGCTTTGGGGCTGATGTGGTCTCTTCCGTATTTGCTGGCTCCATTCTACAGCACCGGCCTTGGAGCAGTGGTCACATACATTGATGAAACCAGCGTCCTTGCTGGCAAAATGGCCCCAGGCACAATCATACAGAGGTTGAACGGTTGCCCCATATCGTCAGCAAGGGACTGGCTTTCTTGCTTGGAGCACACATCCTTGGCACCTCAGAAAGGGTACTGTCTGGCATCGGAGCTTATGTCAAACAGGCCCAGCTTCAGCCAGAATCAGACAACTCTAGCGGAAGATGGCACTCGAGAGTGCTGTGAGAAGACGTCCATGACTGACATCTGCTTCCAATTATTCCCTCAGAGCTTGTATAAATGTCTCACAGCTCGCGTAGTGACGGCAAGGAAGACTTGCTCCAGTTCCAGGGACTGCCTCGAGCCTGTAGAGCACCACTGCGTGTTTCCTGCTATTGCTCCACCCACTAAGCTAGTCAGGATTACCCACACAGGCGGCAAGGATGTTTTGTTTCTTGGTGACCCAGTTGTTCTAAGGTTTATTGTGGCTACCAGTTCTTACTCTCCGAATTCTGCTTACATATCTCTAGACTTGCCTAACCTTCTCCAAACTATTTGTAATTATTTTGTGTCCTTGTCCAGTGCACTTGCACTGTTGAATATGGTCCCAGCATATTTCTTGGATGGTCAATGGACTTTGACAGTGTTGGTGGATATATTTTTGGAGAAACGAGTTCCAGATTTGGGTAAAAGGACTATGATATGTAATTGCATTTTGGCCAGTGGCAGCTTACTACTCGTTTTGAACCTTGTCTTAGCTCTGTGGACATTAATCAATTGGTGATTTTTACTATTTATAATTCATCATTATTTCATCCAATTTCTTTATACTGCCAATTTGTTACAGCACATTGAAATCGACGATCTTTTACCACATTAGAATGGATACGCCCAGCAACAATGTTCATTTAGAGCGCATCATAACAAGGACCCTTTACCTACAGGTAGTTAGCTACAAGTATGGCGCAGTTTGACTATCAGCGCAGAGATTCCGCGGAGGAGCTTTTGGCTGGTTGGATGGGAGAGCTAGAGTCTGTTCTCTACAGCTCTGAAGTAGAAGAAGCTATAAAGGAGGCAAGGCTTGTCTTAATTGAAGAAACGCAACTTGACTGTTATTATTTTCAGGTTTGTCCAAGCAGCAACCCTCTGGACAAGAAGGACTTTAATCCAATAGACTATATCAATGAAGTGTTCCCTAATGAGCAGGTATTTATATTGCAGCTGTAACTTGTGTCCATGAACAGCCTAATTGTAAAAATGGACACATATTTCATAGCTTGTGCGAGTGTTCACACTTGTCTTTTTTTGTTCTTCATCTATTTTCCCTCTGTTATATCTATAGTCTTTGGCGGGCATTGATGACCGTATGACACACATGCGAGTACAGATGAAGCAACTGGACGAGGAGATTCGTGATGTGGTACGAGACCAGGCAGACAGTGGCCACGATGGCAGACAAGCTCTTGAAGAAGCACAAGAGGCCATTGAGAAACTCTTTGGTAGAATCAGGAACATCAAGGAGAAGGCGAGGCAGAGTGAAGACATGGTGAAGAAGATCACTAGTGATATCAAGCAGCTAGACAACGCTAAGAAGCACTTAACAGACTCAGTTAGAACTTTGGAGAGACTTCGCTTCCTCATCACCAACTTGGAGCAACTCCAGTAAGGCGTGGCAGTGAGGGGTGTGTCTGTGCACGTTTTCGTTCTGTTTAGCATTTAAAATCGTTTGCTCACTTTCTCTAAAGGTGAAGTATAGAAAAGGAAATAAAGAAAAGTCTCAGCACTTATTGGTTAACCTTACTGGTACAGAGCTTCCTAATTCTTTAGCACAACATAAATCTCCACTGGCACATGGCACATTTTAGCATGCTGCACTTTTGTAATGGTATAGTTGACATTAAATAATTGACCATGGTTCTTATTAATGCCCTCATACTACATCTGAACTGCTGTGTGCTTTGAATTTTGTTGGCCAGAGTGTTAGAATGTGCAGGATGCTTGATGTTACTGTGCAGGAAGTTACCTGACGATCTATACAAGCTTGAATGAGGTTGAAGGTTTCTGTAGTTTATCTGTGGTTTGTTTGGTAAGGTGGTTTGTTTGGTAAGGTGCTCTCTGGCAGTTATGGTATGTTCTGGCCTTTGTAGTTTTAGAGAAGAATCATTTGTTGCTCCCTTGTTTAGGAGACAAACAATCAAAGAGCAAAAGTAATTGAGTAGGGGGCAAGAGTGATTCTTTTCATTACATGGGCGACTTATTTAAGTAGTTTTCTCAGTTTATAATTTAAACTTGACGTTTCGACTTTCTAAAATCCTCGTCAAAGAAAAAAAAAAACGAAATGTCATTTTAAAAGATTTTTATACACGAATGACTTTTTTTCAGCTTATCGGACCAAAATATTAGTCTTTTTAAAACATTGTCTGCTGTTTGATTATCATGATTATTCTCTCGTTAGTAGATATGACTTTATTTTGTCTATTTAGTGTAAACTATCGTCAGAGGAACTACGCGGAAGTGTCGACTCAGCTTCACGGAGCAGTGAGCGTCGTGGAGGAGTTCACCAAATATCAGAGCATCCCTCAGATCAGGCAACTGGTGGATAGGTAAAGAGTCATTGCATTTGTGTATTTATTTTAAATATTTGTTTGTTTGTTTGCTTGTTTATTGATGCTATTGCTGTTGTCTTGTAGGTTGAATTCTCTGCAGTATGACCTGAGCCAGCAGATCAGAGTCGATTTTGAAAAAGCTTTTTCTACCAAGGGAGTCAATGTAAGACCCGACTGTAAGGATCTGGGCATTTATTACAGAGTTAATAGGGGTTGGGAGGGGGGGGGGGGGGTTACTACATTTCTGCTGTATGAGAACAACAGTAGAACTCCTGAACTGAGAACAACATGGGACCGGCTTTCAGTCCACAAGAAGCAATGCATTTTCTATTGGAGGGGGAAAGTGGCATTAAAGAGGTGACTTGCTCATTAGAGATTCACTGTCAGAGGCTTCACTACATTAGCTCAAATAATCGTCTACTACCTGTGCATACATCAATGTGGTAGCACTCATTTACCCTTTACCATAGGCATGATACAAGCACAGTTACATCACTTCTATCTGTACTATAGTATAGTGGCATGACTATGAGGCTTACAAATTGCACATAGACTCAATAGAACTTAAAGGATTGTTATTGAGATCTGCTGAGGGGTGAGTGTTAGGTTAACTATGTACATGTCAAGTTGTAAAGTGTGGTGTTATAAAATAATGTTATGTATGTACAGCCGACCTCAAAATTATTACTGCACAATGCATGTCTGGTGATGGAAACTCTTGGCGGCAGACCAAAGTAAGTCGTTATACTACTGCCCCTCCCCTTTCTCCATCTTCACACTCCACTTGTACCCTCTCACTCCTGCCACCCTCTTGTGTTCCAATCCGTCCACTGCACGGCCATTCAAACTAATCAGTTTCTATGTCAGTAAGATGCTGTCTTGTATCCACACTTCCAGGGAGGAGCTGATTGGTTGGTTTGTTAGACTTCAGTTGTCTGACTACGAGGTGTCATTCCATGAGAGTCAGGACTCGGCGTGGCTGGACAAGGTAGACAGACGCTACTCGTGGCTGAGGCGCACTCTCATGAACTACGAGGAGGAGTGTATGGCCATCTTCCCTCCAGAGTGGGGAATGGAGGAGAGAATCAGCATCCAGTTCTGTCAGAGTACCAGGTATAGCCGTGTCTACACCACCCTTTACCCAACTCTCACTCATTTTCTGGACTTGTTTGCTCAAGTATTGCTTCTATATTCAATGGAAACAACACAGGAGCTAGTTGGCTTAGCTATGTATGCATGGTAGAAATTTACAGTTCTTCTACTCTAGTCACTATAATTAGGGATTATTAATCAACAGCACATAAGTTAGCAGGGCTTCATACAGGATTTTTTTTCTGGGGGGGGGGGGGGGGGGGTGGGGGGGGGGGGGGGGACTTATTTATTCCTCTTAGAATAGCGGGTGCTAAATAGGCCACAGAGAGGAGGGGTGCTGGTCCTCACTTTTGGGGGTGGGGGGGGCGGGGTAATGCTAATATGAGCTGCTTTGTCCACTGTTAAACTTCAGAGGTATATGGGGATTTTTTTCAGAAACATTTAAACTTTTGAACACACTCCTCGTCCTTCCTTGGAACAGCATCAGCTGAAAGATCTTCTAGCTACATATGAAGCTCATTAAGACCCGTATACGCAGCACTATCACTGACTAAAACCTTCGTCGGCTCGTAAGAATTGCCATTGAGGCCCTGAACTTCAGCTGTAAACTTTGATGAAGTTCTAGAGATTTCAAACAAAAAAGTAGAAGAATTGTGCTTTGGTTTACATTTTTTAATAATAAAAAAGAATTTTGCTCTGAGTTACCATTTATAATTATAATTAAAAATTCAGATTTCTTGGGGCGGAGGGAATTCCAGGGCCATTTCCCCCTCTCTGTATGAAGCCCTGGTTAGTCATATGCCATCTCTATATTCTCTTTTCTTGAAGCTACCAGGTGGTTCAGAGTAGCTCCAGTGAACTCAGTGTGGGATTTTGCACATGTACAGCAGAGAACGGGTTGGGTTGTTTTCTCTCTCTCTCTCTTTTTATGTAATAGCTGTTGTTGTTGTTGTTGTTTTTTTTTAAGTGGAGGGTGTGGTTTATACAACACAATCGTTTTATTTTCTGTTTGCTTTCCTCAGATCAACTCTGTCGAAGATGATGAAGCGTAGAGCCGGAGATGTTGAAGTCAACATGCTCCTCTACGCCATTGGCAAGACCACTTCCTTTGAGAAACTGCTTGCTCAGCGTTTTTTGCAGAGTAAATATATGGAGATGGTAAGTTGAGGGAGGGAGTGGCAAGGGGTGTGGTCATTTTACACAAGGCACAAGCCATGGGTGGTTTCAAATAATTCTTTTTTGATTGGTGTTAAGGTACAGGGGCAAAATAAACAGGACAGCGAAGAGAAGAAAGAGGACATTGATAACTCAGATGAAGAAGAAGGATCAGTGGTATGTGTGTGTATGTGTGTGTTGAAAAAGGTAAAGTGTGGTGATTACGATGTGCTTATAGCGGAAGAAAAAGTCTAGTCAATTAGACTCTCCGTTCCTGGGAAAGATCTCGCGCTGTTTTGAGGCTCATCTTGGCATCTATATCACTTCACAGGACAGGTGAGTGGGAGTGGCAGTCACATGACAGTTTGATGTGTGGTCATATGGTGGTTACATTGGGTCATGTGATACTCTGTGTGGTGTTGAAAATACGTTACATTGGGTCACATGAGAGTCTTTGCGTGATCGCATCAATGTATCTGTCTGTTTGTGTGTGTGTGTGTGTGTGTGTATGTATGTATGTGTGTGTGTGTGTGTAGGAGTTTGTCAGAGTTGTTGAATCAGTTTGCCTCAGACATGAAGTCTCGTGGCATTCCTCGTCCGGGGGAGGATGGGAGTGGTGTTGTCATACCCAGTGCTGCAGACTTCTTTGTCTTCTACAAGAAGTGTTTGGTGCAGTGTTCCTCTCTGTCTACTGGACCTCCATTGCTGGAACTGACAGAACTCTTCAAGAAGTACTTGAAGGAGTACGCTCATAGAATATTACTACCCAACATTCCCAAGTGAGTGGTGTGTGGGTGGGTGTTGTGGGTGTGGCTTTTTGTAATAGTGTGTGTGCTTTTACATGTATGCATGCGTAGGTCTAGTTTTATGCTGCCGTGTGTTGCTCTTTGTGTCAAGTATGCATATGTTGAATTAGTGTATGTGCAACTATATATGAAGTGTGTGTGTGTATGTGTGTGAAGGATCCCCACCAGCAGTTCCAGTAAATTGAGTCTTGGAGCACTACGTCGTACCGATACGTCTACGGATCAGAGTCTGAGTCGTGAAGACTTGCAGAGCACGTGCTGCATTCTGTGTACGGCCGACTACTGCCTGGAGACGTCACAGCAACTGGAGGCCAAGCTGAAGGAGAAGATTGATTCCTCTCTCTCTGAGAAGATAGATCTAGTCCAAGAGGAGGAGAGTTTCAGGAAGTAAGAAATAAGTCGAGTCAGATGTAGAAAGTGTAAGAAGGGAGAGTTACAGGAAGGGTTGGTCAAGTGTGTGTGTGTTTATGTGTGTGTTTGTGTGTGTTTGTGTTTGTGTGTGTGTGTGTGTGTGTATGATGTGTGACTGCAGCATCATCTCCAACTGTGTTCAACTATTGGTGCAAGATATGGAGACCTCGTGTGCTGTTGCTTTCTCTGCAATGATCAAGGTGAGATATAACTAACCTTGGTGACTTGGAGTAGTCTGAAAGAGCAGGTAATGGACCAACACGGTAGCCATCTTGAATTTAGACTGTTATTCCTAATTAGTCAATCCTTAATTTAAAGCATCCTTCACTCAAGAGCTTTAATTAGAATGTAGCTCATCCCGACATGAAATCATTTTACTACTGGAAGGTTCCTGGCCTTGTTGATGTCGGTGTATTATATCCGCCATTTCCCTTTTTCAGAAGTTTGAGACTTTCAGGGCTGATGTTTATGTTTATACTGGTTTGGATTCAGGAAATTGGCCAGTGACAGTCTGTAATGGGTTGCCATAAGTAGAGCACTTTGATTTTAATTTGTGTACACAATGGCTTGTTTGGTAACAAGTGCAGCTGCTTTTGGTGCTATGCTGCTGTTGGACTCTACCTGGTTCACTGTTGAGTGTGGAGTTGTTGTATGCCTACGTATCTTACCCCCACTATATACTTGTGTAATGAAGTAGCATTTCTTGCATTCCCTCATGTCTCCTTGTATGCACTGAACCAGGTCAGATTTCAAACCCAGACTGTTTATAAGAATTGCAAGACCATCTCTTTCATCAAGCAACTGGTAATTGTCGTTAAGTTTTTAAATGTTGTCAATGAATCCATGCCAAATATTTTTGAGAAAAAGTGAAACGGTCAATCACATGAGCAAACATTTTCTTGCTGCCTGCAGTAGTTTAGCTTTACTGAATTCTGGAATTGGAGTTTTGCTAGTATAGTTAGGGTCCCTTGCATGTAGCTTCTCTTACGAAGACAGTATTTACAGCTACCATTTTTCATTACATGAGGTGTACGTATTGATACCTGATTAGGTATATGCCAAATAAATCATTCGTTTGATCTGAGAAATGATTTGTAAGAGCTTACTTTGTGTATAGTAGTGCTGAGGGTTCGCACCTTTGGTGTCAGTAACTCTTGAGTCTTGAGTGGATCTGACTATTATTATTATTATTATTATTGTTGTTGTTTTTGTTGTTATTTATTGGTTGTTACAGCTGACTCATTTGTCACTACTATACATGCACTCATTGAGTTATTTGTTCCCACTAGATCCCATGGCAGAATTTGGACTCTGTGGGTGACTCCAGTCCCTATGTGTCCACCATCAACCTGCACATCCGCGACACCATCCCTCTTCTCCGAGACACGCTGTCTTCTGCTAGAAAATATTTCATCAATTTCTGCCACAAATTTGCCAAGTATGACTCTTGTTGTAGTGTTGTTCTTTGTTGCTATGTTGTTGTTGTTGTTGTTGTTCTTTTTAGTGCCTTCATTCCGTCCTTCATAACGTCCCTCTACAAGTGCAAGCCAATTAGTACCATAGCAGCTGAGCAGGTGAGACAGTATAGTGACAGAACTGGTCCAGTATGGGCGAGTATTAAGTGAACTGGTCCTCTTTGGACCATAACATAGGGAACTGGTCTTGTATGAGCCAGTATTTAGATAACTGGTCTTGTATGAGCCAGTATTTAGATAACTGGTCTTTTGTGGGCCAGTATTGAGAGAATTGGTCCTGTATGGGCCAGTATTGAGAGAATTGGTCCTCTTTGGACCACAACATAGAGAACTGGTCTTGTATGGGCCAGAACTAATCCTGTACGTGTATGGGCGTGATCCTGTGTGGGCCATACTGCTCCATATAGGACCAGTTCTCTTGACAACTTGTGTGGAATAAGAACTGATCCAGTGTTGCATTTTGACATATGTTATTTCAGAGAACATGTGTACCCGATCTCTGAACCATCTGTTGTGTATATAGTGTGTGTGTGTGTGTGTGTGTAAGGGGTGTGGTGTGTGTGCAAGGTGTGTGTGTGTAAGGGGTGTGGTGTGTGTGCAAGGTGTGTGTGTGTGTAAGGGGTGTGTGCGTGTAAGGGGTGTGGTGTGTGTGTAAGAGTGTGTGTGGTGTGTAATGGGTGTGTGTGTGGGAAGAAGGTGTGTGTGTGTAAGGTGTGTGGTGTGGTTTTTAAGGTGTTGTGGGTTGTAAGGGGGTGTGGTGTGGTGTACGAGGTGTGTGTGTGTGGGTTGGTGGTGTGTGTAAGAGGTGTGTGTGTGTAAGGGGTGTGTGTAAGGGGTGTGGTGTGTGTGTGTAAGGGGTGTGGTGTGTGTGTAAGGGGTGTGTGTGTGTAAGGGGTGTGGTGTGTGTGTAAGAGGTGTGTGTGTGTAAGGGGTGTGGTGTGTGTAAGAGGTGTGTGTGTGTAAGGGGTGTGGTGTGTGTAAGAGGTGTGTGTGTGTAAGGGGTGTGTGTAAGGGGTGTGGTGTGTGTGTGTAAGGGGTGTGGTGTGTGTGTAAGGGGTGTGTGCGTGTAAGGGGTGTGGTGTGTGTGCAAGGTGTGTGTAGCTGTCAATAATGCCATCTGTGTACTGTATTCTATAGTTACTGCTCGACACTCACTCTCTCAAGACCGTTCTCCTAGAACTGCCATCTGTTGGGTCGGCTGTCTCCAGAAAGCCTCCTTCATCGTAAGTCACAGAGCAAATCCTTGAGTCTATTGTCTAGTTTCTATCTAATCATTATTTTGTTGTTGTTGTTGTTTATTTCTTGTTTGCTGCAGATACTCCAAGCTGGTAAACAAAGGTATGGAGAAAGCTGAGCTTATAGTGAAGGTAATTGCAGGTTTCAAGACAGTCTCCTTTTTTTTTTTTTTTTTTTTTTTTTTTTTTTTTTCTTTTTTTTTTAATCCTTGTCTTTCTGTTTTTCCTTAAATTTTGCCGCTACAGAATTGTTAGTCAGCTGTATTTATTTCCCACCCCCCTCCCCCACCCCCCTCCCCCACCCCACTCTTTCTTATGCTCACTTAAGGTGGTAATGTCTCCTCATGAAAGGGCAGAAGAGTTTGTGTCCAGCTACAGGAAACTGATGCAGGAAGACACAGATGTTAATAACTTCCAGAAAGTTCTGGAGATGAAGGTCAGTAGTGAAGGAAGGGGTGGGGGAAGCTGGGAGAGAGTGTGCCTTTATATTTTCACACCTAGCCATTATCACCAGTTTACAAAATAGTCTGACAGTTAGGGTGATGATGGAGTTGGAGGTTCACAAGTGGTGAGGTGTGAGCTCCGAGTGTAAAGTTCCTGTACCATGTCAGTGTTCCATGCACTTTGTTATTACAAGGTCATTAATTAAGCAGGAATTTAAAAAATCCTCAGATAAAAAGAATCTTTGAAAAGAAAGAGAATTTTCATTGGTCTGTTGAGAGTGAGACTGTAGCATAGCAGTGGTATGAATACATGCAGAATTTAAATTTTCAGTTTTCCATTGGTTGTTGCAGCTGTGGTTAGAAGAGCACTTGTGCATTAGGCAAGAGAATATCTAATGAATATAGTTATTGCTAAGGCTACCACTGACTGGAGTAATAGTGGTCTTTACTATGCACTTCCTGACCTATCTAGGCCACTGTTGTTTGTAAGATCATATCTCCTCACAATAGAGACCAGGTATCAGATCCGCCAGGAAATAGCAATAATGAAGAGTGGGTTCAGGAAATTACATGCAGTGTCATCTAAGTCTGTTGCCTTGGTTGCAGGGTCTCAAAAGGAGTGAGCAGCATGTTTTGACGGAGCTATTCAAGACCAGAGTGATGGCCTCCAATGTGGATGTCTCTGGCGGAGCAGAGAAAGGCAGGATACAGCCGATCAAGAAACTGGAGAAGCTGATGAGAGTGGCCATTTGAAACTGTCGCCTGTCATTCTAGAACTAATTTTATTCCTTTTTTTCCTTCGTAATATTTTAGAACATGCTCAAATCTGAGTAATAATTATATAATATGAGAAAAAATGAAACAAAAAAACTTGAGTACATAGTTATGAATGAAATGCAACACCTGATTGGGGCAACATTTGATGCAATATCTATATAAATACATGAAGACTGTCACCAAATTGTGAAATATGGATCAAAAGATGATATGTTTTGAGTTCTTTGAGACTGGACAAGTGAACTGACAGGACAACCAAACAAGAACTGAATTACCAGGACAGGATGTTCCCAGTTCCAAATTACCAGGATCACGGTACTGAATTACCAGGACAGGAGTCCTGGGATGTATTTGTCAATGAGGCCTTGGTAGTACTCGTTCAAGGCTGGGATATCTGGGAGTGTGTCCGCTTTAGAATACAGGTCATATTTGCTGGGGGGAAAATAAATAATATAATAATAAAATAATAATATTTAATGTAATTAACATGATATAATTTATTAGTTATTGATTAAAAAAAAACAAAAAAACAGCTGGCCACAGAATTATATGAAAAAGAATATACAGGATCACTTCTTAGGACAACTTTCCTACTCTGAAACTTATTCAGTTTCCCAATGCTGTAGGTAGACCTCATGAACACTCACTTACTTGAACTCGAGGACCCACTTCATCATCTCCCTGTCCTTGTCTGTGCACAGGTAGTCATAGTCAAGGCCGTTGTGCCACGGGTAGAAGGAATGGTAGCGGATGCAGTACAGAGCCTCCTCTGGGAGCCGAGTGTTGTTGTGCCGCAGAACTTGATACATGTACTCGTCATGACCGAAGGACATATGGACCTTCTCTAGACCGCAGTTGGGAGAATACATGCCATATTTGGTGCTGTAGTAGAACACAGAGAGAGAACAAAAATAACATTTAATATATAATTATATTAATAATAGTTGAGGTGACAGAGAACAATAATAAAATAATAAAATTAATAATAATAAAATAAAAAGATAACGATTCAGTCATTCTCAATTATAATAGCAAGTTTTCTCTTCTAACAGCCAATATTGTTGTTTAAACGATAATATAGTAATAAACAATAATATTTTAATGTAATTGCATGCAGCAAACTCTCAAGTGGTTTTGTGTTTGTATTACAATACATATGACACCATCTATGCACGAATCTCCAGCTTCTTAAAACATATTCACACATATAAGATGTGGAGCCAGACACTAGCTCAGGCATTCAGTTACAAACCTGACTACAAACACACTCACACACACACACACACACACACACACACACACACACAGAGCTCACAACCACCAAGTTCGAGAGAATTATCACAAATTCATACACCTGCCAGTATCCCAAGTGATAACATATGCTACTTTTAAGGGTGGCCACACATAGCAACGCGCACCGCCTGTAGATCTGGACATTAATTTATTCCCCGCCAATTCCCCACCATTTGATAATACGCGAGCAGAAACTATCGCGCAGTAGTAGCAGAAGTATACTTTGCGAAGTTGTAGTGTTTTAGTTTAGCTTCTTGTTGTCTCATATCTAACTCTCCATGCGTCGTCTGAGCTCATGCAGCAAGGTGCACCAGGCTGCCTCTCCTCCTGTAGCCGTTCTCTGGACTCTGCGCACCTGAACTCAAGCGGATGGATCCACCAGGCTCGATTTCTGCGGAGCGAAGACTTCCCAAGCTGCGCAGATCTACTACCTTCACCTCAGACTATCTCCAATAAACGGCTCTCTCTTCTGACTCTCTTGTTATTGTTGTATTGATTTTTGTTTACTCTTGAGATAGGCTGGCTCTTTTTAGAACCAATACAAACTAATTGAAAAAAATTGCTCGCGTAACTCGTAGTACGAAATATGGGGGTGGGGCTATTTCTTAAGAATTGCGAGTGGAATTAAAGTTCCAAATTTTGTATGAGTTTTTCTTGGAATCTAATAATGAGAACGGCACAAAAATTTTATACACGGGTAAACCAAAAAAAAATGAACTGAAGGAAGTTATGCGGAGTATAGCTCCAATACTAACAGCATGATTACCATTCCTTCAAAGCTATTTTGTTGACCTTCAATTTATTTTAGGTTCCTTTTGAAAAGAACACAACAGCAGTTCTATGCTATGCTATTATGACAAAATTAACAAACATTGTACTTAGTGGGACACACAATAAAATAGTTCAAACTGTACACAGAGGAATTCAAATGTCGTGTCATGACTACCTTTTGAGGACTGCTCGGCAGTATCCTAAGCCCACACCCACTATAAGTCCATATTTACCACACAGTAAAAACAAAGCAAATCACACAAGACAGCAATTATATTGACCGTCTCCCCTTTACCAAATGTAAAGGCAATTAAATACACATTGGTTGCAAACTACTCACTTGTATCTGCTGTCCTGGTAGTCAGGGTTATCCGTGAACAGCTCGGGGAACACACATTTGCTGGAGAAGGCGCAGCCGACGGGGAAGGTGTCGCCAACCACAGCGTACTGAGGCTCTCCCCACACAGCGAGCACCTTACCCACATCGTGGACGAGACCCGTGAGGTGGAACCAGTCCTTGTCGGGATGGTCCTCTCGGATACGCTCGGCCGTCTGAAAGGAATGCACCGAGTTGGGAAGGGCAGTCTGCACATAAATATACATCATTTAGTGTAGAGTTGATTAATATTAGTAAACCAATTAGGTTCACTAACGTCAGGGTCTGACTCGTCAATGATATTGTCCAGTAGCATCACAGCATCCATCACGCCCATCTTGCACTTGTCAAACTTGCACCACTTCGCCATCTGAAGGGAAACAACATGAATACTTTAGCTGACACCTTTGCCATGAAAGCAAACTAACACGTATACAACAAACTCATGTCCCATCCACCATGTTGATTCTTCTGAGTAAAATGCATAACATAATACAGAGATTTCAATTAAAATTCAAATAAGTCAGCTGGGTACAGGGGAGGGGGGGGGGGGAGAGACTTGACATTTATTTCAAATAGGTATAATTGTAAGTTCTTCATTAGAGCCACTTATAATAAATTTCCATCAGTAAGAGAGACCCTTAGGTGAGCACACCCTGAACAATCTTCTTGCACACAGAACAAGCTAATTAAGTTGTCATGAAACTAATTCTTTGGATGATCTATTAGTAACTTACATCAGCTAAACACACCCATTTTTAACAAGCACGATGAAACCAGCACCTGGCTGAATATGCAACTAGAAATGTTTTCAATTTACCCAGGTCCTGAAATGAAGCTCAATAGTTCTGATTATGTAATATATTCACACAAACACCATTTTCCCGGGAGTTTGGCGAAGTATGAAGAATGTGAATCTATTATGTATGGAAGTCCAGAGTCACCCACCCACACCAAGCTTACAATAATTAATTGAATTCACACTTTTGAAAGTCCAAACTTAAACCATATTCATCTCTACACCACAGCCAAGGTTAGCTGCCCAAAGGAAGTTCTGGAACCTTACCTACTATATCTCACACTTTGGAGTCAGCAAGAATGATACTTGTTTGTTGAAGCAGCTATTGAACAAGCAACTTTACTGAAGGCATACACCACTTGTCTAGACTTCACCTCTAGATTCTTATTTTCTTGTTCATCCCTCTTCCCTTCTCCCACCTGCTCCAACAGCCTCACCTTTCCCACACCCCCAAACTCATATATATTAATTAAGACTTACTCTTTCAGAAACTGATTGGACAGTCTGATATTTATGCATTTGGGCATAGGTTTTTCTGACGATATCAAAGCGAGAATCTCGCTCCTATGGCACATAAAAATACATAGATGACTTTGTCACAAAGCTCTATCTCGTCTTCCTTACATCAAATATTCTAAAATTTTCCACCTCTTTCCCAATATTATCAACAAGTCCGGGTCTAAACTCTGAGGGGTCTTCAACTTCCCATTTTACAGCTGATTCCACGTTCCCGGAACCGTGGGCAGCTTCACCAACTAGACACGAAGTCTCCGGCATATCGAACTACTGCACACCAAAGCTCAAGCTCCTTCCTACGGCACCAATCTTAAGAAAGAGTCAAAGTCCGAGAGAGACGCCGAATAAAATACTACAGAGAGGACTCACGTCCGTACGCTGTGTTTACAGAAAATACATCCGCAAAAGCACGTCACCACATTGCTTAAAACGCGCATGCGCACAACCTTTGACCCTTGACTATGGCTCTCAGAATGGCTAGAAGAGTTCTGCCAAGACTTACGGCTCTAAGGAAATTATCCAACATCTCCAGCTATTTGTGCGTAAAAAGGAATGTTTTTCCTCCTGAAGTGAGATTGTTATAGATTCCAAAATTTCATCTTGCTAGCTATCTTACTAGATCCTGCCAATTGCCATGAAGCAGAATCTGCTGTAATAGTTCATATTTGTTGCAGGGCATTTCTTCAAAGTGGGTTGGCATTCATGTTCAAGTCACCAAGTTTAGTGAAGACAAGGTGATAAGGTAGGATAGGATCTTGATAAAGTAATTGGAGTAATGTCAATAAAATGTGCAAAAGTGACAAGATAAAATGGTGTTCCGCTAGAGATGTCATAAGTGAGATGGTTAAATCTGGTGAGTGTTGTTTTTTTTTTAAGGGAGCTTGATGAAGTTGCTTTTGAAAAATTGTCCAATGAAACTCTGGAGGAGCTAGCAGAGTTTTTTGAAAACCTGGGAGACAGCGGTTGGCTCTCTGAGGACTATGACATCAGTTTGGCGGTAAGTGGCTATTGGCACAATCAAAGGATCTTGATTAAACTTTACCATTGCATACCAGTTGGTAAAGGGTTGAACTTCATCCTACTATGTAATCATTTGGCATGGGTATCTCAGTTTTATCATACATTTTATATATGATATATAAGCATGTAACCATTTCATATTGTCTCACCAGTCATTTTATGCAAGCACTTTACCACAAAACATTTAACCGATCTCAACTCCCCCCCCCCCCCCTACATACAGTATATTAAGTTATGCAATTGTGGTAGAGTTAACAACTCTTATTGTTGTCAGTTAGGCAGGAGTTTTGACAATTCATTTAGGAGGTGAGTATGAGGTTAACTAATCACTTGCAGTGAAGTTGAAATTGGCCATCTTTCAGGGAATCATGGGACTTATGTAATCAACAAACACTCTGTCAACAGACAGATTTGGCTATCTTCTCCCACCAGGTAATCATTAATATTATAGAGTTGGGATTATTGAATTTATTAAAATGGGTTACCTTGTTTATTTTTGTTTCGTTGTTGTTGTTGTTTTTGTTTTTTGTTTTTTTGTTGGTGATTTTATCTAGGATTTATTTGATTTATGCTAAAGCTTTAAACTTCTGTTTTGACTTGCACATAATTGCAGCATCAGCATTATCTAAGTAGGGGTATCAGACTAAAGCACCAGATTTTAATTCAAATATGTACATGTATACTCTGCTCTGCAACTCTTTTGAACTGGCAAAAATCCGGGAGTAGTAATCCGGGAGTAGTAATGGTCTTGTGCTTACTTGCACATGTTCAATGACTGCATCTTACATCTTTTTCCAATAGTGGTCCCAAACGGTTTGATGTCCTAGACGGAAGATGGCGCTATTCCCATTCTGGAGAAGCTCTGTACGACCTTCTGCAGGAAGAGTTTACGGCCATACTTGGCATGGATGTGGACCTCACTCGGCTCAAATACGCCTACATCGTGACAGATGCGGACAGCTGGGCATAATTACTTCATACATTCATATAGGATCAAATTGTCATTCTGCAATCAAAGGATTTTTTTTTAACAGCATTAAAACTATTACAACCAATTCAATGTTGGTGGCTCATAGTCGACCAGTTGATTAGACGGAAGATAAGCTAGCTCGCTTGCTAAAAGGGGGGGGGGGGGGGGGGGGCTGATGCAAGCAAAGTGTAACTTTACCAGTTATAGAAATGACCAATGGTAGACACTACCTAATTATAATAATATGCACCATTTCATTCCACATTATAACCTGTTAATAATAAATACATGAATAATATCTGGGAGGATTCACGTGGACGAGTTCTCTTAGAGCCAGGGTAGTTTGTTCAGATCAACGTTGCCACCACACAGCACCACGCACACCTTCTGCACATCTGGTCCTACTACTTCCTTGAACTTGGGACTCAGCACAGCTGCTACAGTGCAGGCTGCCCCAGGCTCTATGATGAGCTTCATGCGCTCCCACACCTGAAAGGTTGCACATTGCTATAGACTCACAACCAGTGCTGGTGGCCACCCCTTACCATTCTCATGGCTGCTATTATCTCCTGCTCGGTGACAGTGATAATGCCAGTGACATTTGTTCTGAGAATAGGATATGTCGTGTCAGTGATGCTCATTCTGCAAGCAACAATTCAAATCATTACATGATAAATTAATTGGTGGTGTTGGTTTTGTGCATTAAGCACTGAATTTGATCCCCCATTGACAGCCTAACATTGAAATTCTGTATAAAAAAAATCCCTTGAAAGAGAGAATACATCTAACCAATGCAACTTTTCCAATTGTCTCATTCAAAAACCACAGGTACCCAGTGTTGCTTAAACAGGCACATGACTCTTATAGTCTAACTTAGTTTCACTGTCTGCTTTATTACAAAAAAAAGTCCCCCTATCTCTTTTACTTTGTTTCTTAGACATGCCAGAACCCAAACATGGCACTGGACCACCAGTGACCCTTACTTGAGGCAGTCACATATGGTGTTGGGCCACGACTCATTGGGCATGACCTTCCCAGCTGCAAATGATCGAGCACAGTCGTTAGCATTCTCTGGTTCAGCTCCAATCACCTTGATGCCAGGACAAAGAGCCTACAAACACACACACACACAAATGTAAATTCGGTTGCTGCTGCTAGGCAGTTGCGTGCACCTAGCAGAGCCAGGATGCCTGTGCACTAAGCAAGCACTGTGAGCTGTGCAAGCAAAGCTCCTGGAGCCAGGCGGCTTACACACACACACACACACACACACACACACACTTTTCTAAATGCAAGATGACAGGAAGACGTGATGGAGTACAATGAATATCGTTTAGTGTACACAATCGGCAATTGCTAATTCTGCTAGCATCAACAACTTTTCATATAATTATACTTTCCAGTAAACATGTGTGCATGTGTGTGTGCGTTTGTGGGTGAACACCTTAGCTCCTATTGATATTCCCGACAGAAATCCACCGCCACTAACAGAAGCAACAACAGCATCCAAATCTGGCACCTACATGACACACCAACAAACATTCAACTAACAGTAAAACAAAAAAAACACAAACTCGGTGCATAATCACATGACTACAGTTAGACTTTCCTGTTCTAATATTTCCATGGCAATGGTACCTTGACCTGCAATGATATCACGATGGCTTGAAGAAGGGATGCAAACTGCATTAGGAGCGTACTCCACAAGTAGTTTATCCACTGCGTCTTTTCGCCCCTTTGGAAACACACACAAATACAACAACAAACCAACGCTATCGTCCAGCTGTAATATATGCACACAATATTAAGTAACAAAACGAGAAATAGTTGTCTCCACGAGCTAATTATGATCTTGTAGCTAATGAATATCAAACTAACAATTTTTTACTTTATAATACCACGTTATATTACGACTAAAAGTGTTACTGTATGGGTCCTGCGATCACCTGAGCTTAAAGATAATAATTAGAAGTGTTCAAAAACAGTCAAGTAATGTTTGTTAAGTAATTCTCCAATCAGTTCACCATTCTGCACTACTGCCATTGAAAACATTGTACTGTAACTTGACCCCATCAGAGGGACAGTAGCTACGTGTAACCATTTCAAGTTCCTTTAAAATGTTTACCTGTTTAACTAGTTATCTTTGATGAGAACATGTATAGATTCCTTGCGGTATATGCTACCTGAAGTTCAGGCAATAGCCAAGTAAGGAAGCAGCTATAATGGCGGCTAGTTGTCCGCACACATTAAAAATACTGGTAATGATCAACAAAGTATGTATTAACAGTTCTAATTGGTATTAATGTTCACACACAAAAAAAAACAAAAACAAAAAACAACAACAAAAAACAACAACCAGTCCATGAGATGAATGTATGCTCTCACTCTCACACTCACACAACACACAACACACATGGACAATTAAAATGAAAACAATCACTTGACTCTGCTTTGCTTACACCTGAGGGTAATAAAAGAAGTTTACAGAACGTCCAAGTGGTGCATATAATACATAAGAGTCTGAACTCCCAAGTTCTTGTTGACACCAGTAAAGCAAACACAATCAGCAAAGAAGTAGTTCTAAACAAACAGAAAAGGTGAACTGTACTAAGTTCCGCCCATTATTTAATCACATAAGTTTTTTTTTAAGTGCATACACATGAATGGCAGCTGCTCAGCACCAGACTATTCAATACACAATTTAGTGGTTACTATGTAATACTTATATACATTGAGATCAGAAAAGACCATCCAAGGTAATTTGCCCGGGCCCTGTATTATTAACCTAAACTCTCATTTACAGACACAACTTCTCTCTCCACTAATGAATTTTACAACACAAAACAAACAGAGTCAAGTCAACACACTTGTAGACTTTCCCTAGATGACACAACCATCAAACAGGCCTCCCCCAAATTCTCTCAGACTACTGTATAATAACCAAAACACGGTGGTGTCCACTTCTGTCAAGAAATAGCCTATACATCTGCCACACAAGTTGCCATGGAAACATTTGAAATTGTCATGGCATGGCAACACTGCAAGCCACACTGCTTACCTTTTCCGACGGGTGGCACAGAGTGACTCTACCTCCGTAACCCTCTACAGCTCGTATCTTAACGGAGGGACAGTCTCTCGGCATGACAATTTCTGCCGGGATGCCGCACTCCTTGGCGGCCAGTGCCAGTGCCTGGGCGTGGTTTCCACTGCTGTGTGTCGTCACCCTCAATTCACCGGCACCAACAGAGCCACTGTCTTGCCTTTTCTCTTGAAGTTTTCTCACTGCGTTGGTTGCTCCACGGATCTAGTGGGGGATAGTAAAGGTGTACTATTGAAAGATGGGTGTAATTATAATTTAGTGGTGGTTAGCAGTACAATTCAATTGAAGATGTGGTCATAGGTAAGGGATACAGTATCATGACCCTTTGCTATCTGCTATCAACCAACAATATGGTAGGTGTGTTATCATGTGCTATTTGGAAATGGTTGTCACACTCCATGCTGCACATCTGAACCAACCTACCTACCTTGAAGGAACCGGTTTTTTGGAAGAGCTCACACTTGAAGAAGAGCTGAAGTCCTGTGACCGAGTTGAGGTAGGAGTTCTGTAAAATGGGTGTGTAATGGATGTGTCCTCTGATGCGCTTCATGGCGTCTTCCACATCAGCCATGGATGCTGCCAAACCTTGACCACACCCACTTCCAGACATCTTAGATCGCCTACATCAATTAAATGACCGCACTTGAATAGATAAATTATTCCCATCTAGGTAGTAAGTAGTCTTATGGAGGAGAGTGTGCAGTGAAGTAAGGTTTGAATTTTTTTATTATGTTCGCATGGTAGGGTTGTTAAAAATATAAACACATTTTAAATGCAAGAAATACAGCACTGTGCAAGTCAGGATACTGTGGAACAGAATGCTTCACAAGTGAATCGAGTTGCAATTGAAAGAACAAGCAAAGCAATATAAAAAAAAATGATGGCTCAGTCTTCGTATACAAAAAAAACTTGAGATGTATTACCTTTACCTGGTGAGAGCACCAACTGCAACGCGCACATCAACTACAACACGCACACCACTTACCTGATGTTGATAATACTCGATAGTGCTCTCTTTATAGTGCTAGTGCGAGATCTGTTCCACATACATAACACACTTACGGGCTCCGCCTCCTCCACCGGGATGGTGCCTCAGACCAGGTAAAGGGTCTGGCTGCGGTAGACTAAGGTTGCTCGCGCAGCTTGATGGCTCAACCATTCAAATTGGGAAGCTCAATAATTAGATTTCCTGTTCGTTTGGGGGTTTATTGCCACTCAGCTGAGCTTCTTCGAGAGTTAGCCAGGCCAGCTGTGAGTGACTGGGCTGTAGTTAGCTAAAGGTACCAGCCCTGGAGTATGCAGCAGTTGACGAAAATAGTATTATTTCTTTACCTGGTAACTGTAGTAGTTTATGCTATATCTGCGGAGTCTTGCGTAATAAAAGTAGCAACTTCATTGGATAGTGCTATTGCAGGTCTGCAGAAAGCTCGTGGAAGTTGTTATACTATTATTCTTAACCCAGGAAGCTACACGATAAAGAACTGGTATGTACTGAACAATACAGACGTCCATATCCTGGGAAATAATTCACTGGGTCCTGTCAGAGTTGGATTCGAAGTCAGTGAAGAAAAGCCTCCAGTTTACTTCCTGTTGTTCCAAAATTTAAATGCAGTGGAGATTTCTGGCATTGAGTTTGAGTATAGCGCTGGAATTATAGGATTTGAGGAAGTCTCCAATGTCACCATCACAGATTCTTCTTTTAGGCAAGTAAAAATGGATGAGGCTTGTTATTATAATAGCTACCACTTTACTTTGTCTCTGCGTTCATGTTTGTTTCTGTGTTTAGATGGTTTTCCCAAGGTGCAATAGATATTTATCAGTCTCCTCAAATAAATGTACAAAACTGTATCTTTGAGAATAATGGGCCAGTATTTATTCTTCGTAACGACCAGTACAGAGGCCACGCCGCTGGTCTAGCCATAGGCTATGATGAGAATGATTCTACAAGTTCTAGTCACATTGCAAGTGGTCAAGTGTCTGTGATAAACTGCACTTTTCGGAATAACACGAGTGATCCGTCATCCAATCTAAACACCTATTCCTACTTGGAGCCAAACAGACCCCATGAAATATTCAGAGGTTTCATTCTCTCTGGTAGAGGTGGTGGGCTAGCCATAAATGTCAACTCTTCTTTCCCATTTTACGTCTCCATTCAAGACTGTCTTGCAGAGAACAACAAAGCTCAAGCCTTCGGAGGAGGTGTGTACTTGCTGTTTGGTGCCTATGCAAGTCACCACATGGAAATGAAGGGCACAAGAATTGTCAACAATGAGTGTGAAGTAGGCGGAGGGCTTTCTCTAGCTGCCTTGGAAGGCGTGCACGATGGTTTAAACTGGTCTATCACGGACACAATCATTGGGGGCAACCGTGCTGCTCTGGGAGGCGGTGTCTACATGCACCTTGGGAGTAAGTTATTCCAGTGCTGGTTTCAGTAGCAACACTGTGTTTAAAAACTGAAAGTGCATGACACGTTTTAAACATAGAATAGACCCAATGCAATTCAGTGTACTTGACACTATTTAGAACATTTCATATTACAGTTTCATTTTCACTGAATGGTCACTGGAAAGCAGTGCACAACAAGTAGGTTTGCAAACTTGGTACCCTGTCGAAACAAAAACTAATGAAATTGTGTGAATATAAAAATTGCATTGTCATCATTAAGTGATGTATTTAAATTGCTCAGTATTTTGTATAGTCTCTAAGTTTTAAAGGTTAGCCTTTTACAACTTTTACATGACTTTCAAATTACTCTGTGGTAGTTACTCCACAACTTATTTCCATGTGTGGGCATACAGCAGACTCATCACGAGCTATCCTCTCAAATAATAATACTAATAAATAATAATACTGATAAATAAATAATAATAATAATAAACAAAATGATAGTAGTAGTAGTAATAATAATAATAATAATAATAATAATAATAATGATAATAATAATGACAATAATTTATATTATAATAATAATAACTTGAAGAGAGCACAAATGAAAAGCTTTAGTAATTTGAACTGGTAAAATAAAGCTGTATTACCAATTCATGAATAGTGCCTGAATCAATAAATTTGTAGCATCCAATTGCTATGTCTAAATGGTCTGGTATACAAACTACAGCAGTTTCAATTGGTTTGTTGGGTAAATCAGAAAGTCAGAGTTTCATCTAAACAACATTCACAAATTACTTGCTATTGGAGGATAATAGTTACCAATAGCAAATCCCCTTAGAAGAAACCTTTCATAAACAATACCCGCAATAACTTTGGGCATATATATATAATTTTATTGCAGCTTTGATATTTTTACTTGAATATTTCCGCATCACGCGAGCGTTCTGTATTCTCCCATATTGTACGGTTTATATTGTACGCTCCTTGTAGCGCGCGCGTAGCGAGTAAAATCAATGAAAATTGTATTGTAACAGGTTGAGAAAAATTTCAAAGAAGCAATAAATCACTTATCACACTCGTCGTACAATATGGGAATGATATTTTACTCTAACGCCACATTTTCACTCGCCTTTGGCTCGTGAAAATATTTTGCGTGCTCGTAAAATATTTTCCCATATTGTACTCTGACTCGTGCTATAAGTATTATATATATATATATATATATATACATACATACCCACGCTCAACCCCACCTGTATTTGTATATTGCACTCCAATGAGCTGTATCATCACACCTGGTTAATTGGTTTAGGTATTCATGAAATGCAGCATTACTAAATTACTTTCACGTGCAGGAATCAGTACCAGCTTTGACAATCCTGGAATCATTCTGAGGATACAGAATGGCACCTTCTCAAGAAACTTGGGCAGCACCAGTGGTGCAGGCTTGCTGGTGTCTTCCCAACTCTTGCATGCTTCCATAAGGACAATCCCACAGATACAGTTTGAAGACTGGTATGTTGAGAGATATTGGTCATGTGTGTTGAAATTCTTTGATTCCACTTTGTGGCAGTGAGTTCCAAGGTAATGATGGTAGAAGTGGAGGAGTGCTAACCTCCGGTTATGTCCCACTCATCTTTGAAGGAAGAAGTGCTTTCACTAGTAACAATGGCCGAGTTCTTGTGGTATGCATTCTAATGGAATGATGTATGATTGATTGATACTTTAATTGTGTACATTTTGAACTGTCCATAGCTATCAATGGATGCTCAATTTATTATGATGTAAATGTGTTGCAATTAGTCATATATTATATCTGTGCATATGAATGTATTAGGGTTAGGTAAAGGGTTAGGTAGAATGACAATGTTTATTTTGTACTCATGCAGGCTATTGGAAGTGTGATATACATCAGAGGCTCTGTTACATTTCTCAAAAACAGTGGAGGAGCATTTGATGGAGGAGCTGTCTATACTACATCTTTCTCTACTTTAAAACTAGAGTTGGGAGCTAACCTCTCCTTTGTAGAAAATGAAGGAGTGTGAGTTGTACAATTAGTATTGGAATGTTATGTTTATTGAACTATACATTAATATTATTACAATTTGACCAAGTTTGCTTGCCCTTCTTCAGATGTGATGAAATGAGAAGCTAATGTAATAATTGGCCAATTTCTCAGAAATTTCAAGTTGCATATTTTTGTTCAGTCCCTATATTGGAACTACATAACTGATGGATTCAACGACTAATTCACATCTTTTATATTATCACAGGACTGGAGCTGGGCTGGTGGTGAGCAACATGGCTGCTTTGCTTCTTCCTGAAGCTTACAGATACACACAATTCAACCCTCTATGTGTGCTCCAGTATAGTGACAAATACACTTCACCTTCTCAGTGGACTAATGTATGCAATAAAGGTTGTTGTTGTTGTTGTTGTTGTTTTCTTTGTGTTTCTCACAATCTCTTGTCTTCACTGCATATAGGTCTCGGTGAAATTCTCGGGGAACAGAGCAAGCACAGGCTCTGCGATACTAATGAATGGTATAGATCTCTGCTCTTTCCCTAACTTTGGAATGTTGGACAAAGTGTTCAGATGGGACTTCATCAGTTTTGAGTAAGTGATGATGGTCAAAATAAAAGAGGGTGCTGTGTTAATTGCTATACATATATATTGTCTGCTCATATTTCAAACAAAATACACATTTAAAATTGATAAACCTGAAACTATTGTGTTGATTCATTGCCTGTCTTTTCCTAATGTGCTGACATTTCATAAGATTTAAGCACTTAAGGAAATTGAAGCTAATTAAACTGATGAATAATTTTTATCATTATTATAATTAACATATTACACTTAAATATGTTATATAATAAAGTGGGCACTGGATGTATTTTATATCAGGTTCTCACTAAGTGACTGCAAGTCTCATTAATTTTAACCAACCAAATGTGTCATTCTTAACTACTGAAATAGTAGTTAAGAATGATTTTATATATTTTTGTTGTTGCTCTTTGTGTATTTTTAGAGAGAATTACAACATTGCTCATGGGAGCTCTTCAGCTAATGAAACATGGTTTGTGGAAACACTACCAAAGAGAATAGAAGTAAACATCAATGGAAATCAGGTAAAATAAGAGTGCACAGTGTTATCTATGGATTTATAATAAACAATTGAAATATAGAGTTTACAAGGCAACAAATATGTCATGAACTTAAAAATTCAAAATACTGCAAAGCCACATCAAAACAAATAGGAATTTGCTTTACTTAGTCCCTAGTACCAATTCCTTTCAAATAGCTACTATCGATACATGGTAGTGTTAGTTAATAGAAAATACTATCTACTTAAATCCATTTAAGAGTATGTCATAGACTTGGTGAAGAGAGGACATAAACATTGCAATGTAGGAAAAACAACACATCAGTTAAAGATTGGATCATCAATTTTAACAAAGTCAATGAACAGGACTCCAATGTAGTTAACTTGACTAATTTTAATATTCATCAAAATACAACTGAATACTATGAATCTTAGGGGACTAATGATTACGAGTAGAACTAGACTGAAAGATGTCTGATACACATAGTGCTTTTTAATATGCTATTGGCAGGTGTATCCAGGTGAGTATGTAAAAGTGAACTTCAGAGGAATTGATGAGTTGGGGCGTTCAACCTCGTCTGTCATCCGTCTATCCAGTGTAAGTCTAGTAATTGATTCCATGACCACCACTGCCTTTCCGAGCTAGTATGATATCTTATTCCTATACAGAACGATGCTCTGTTCACTCCCAACATAGCTGTATCTCGACTTATCAGCAACGCCACTTTGAAGTCAGAAATCCTCCTTGCTGGCAATCACTCCATTATGAGCTCTATTAATACAAATGTCTCTGTTGAGTCGGTTTTTGCTGAAGTAATACATTTGATTTAGTATCCCAAGGAATTAATTCCCTTTCCTGACTTTAGATTTCCAGTACTGATTCATTCACCATTGAGATCAATTCCTGTCCCATTGGGTTTGAAGAACATGTCTATGAAAGAAACGGGAGACATTTTCTGGTTTGCCAGTGTGCCACCATTAATAATCCAAACATCAGAGACTGTGATGGAAGAAATGTTCTTATTAAAGTAAGAAAATAAATCATAACAGCCAGTTGCTGAGGTTTCCAATCTTTCTATAATTTGCTGTTATTTATAGGAAGGTCTGTGGGCAGTAGGTTATCCTAACCAATTAACTGGAGGCTATCATCTAGGAACTTTCCACTGCCCACTTGGTTACTGCCGTTGCTTCCATTCTCACAGATTCCCTTTTCAGTCTTGTGTCTCAGTATTCAGGATTGAAGAAGCTGACATCCAGTGTGATTGCCACAGAGAAGGTGAATAAACCCTCACTGGTTTTGTTTCAACTTTACAATTATCAGACTACAAAATAAAATGTCTTCCACCGTGTGTTATAATGCTATTGATTATCTATTTTTACAACTCGTGCAAGCTGAGCAGACCTCAGCTAGCTAATCCCTCGCTATATATACCTGTAGGGATACTGTGTGGAGGATGTCGGAATGGAACTGGATTCACAACCCTGCTGGGAGACTGCACCAAGTGCCACAGTGAACATGCCATCACTATTGTAGCATGGAGTAAGTATAGCTTCACCTCATACTAAAATGATCTTTTTACATGCCTTCTTCTGCAGTATTAGTTGATATATTCGTTATTGGCATTCTTCTAATGTTGAAAACTGGACCTCCATCTTGGAGCTATCCCATTCTATTATATGCTCAAGTAAGAATCACGTTAGCTTCAAAATTAATCATTTGTGCATAATAAAAGTCTAGAAGTTATAATTACTACAAGATGCTTATTTGTTTAGGTAACCCCATACCTAGTGAAGGGATTTCCAAACAACTTTTATCCAATTCAAAAATATGTAAGAAAAACGCAATAATTTAAAAACATTATAATATTATTAGCTTTTTTTTTTTCAGGGCCACTACTTCAGTAATAGTTTGAGCTTACATTTAGCATATGATTTCTGCATCCCGTGGATGGATGCCCACATAGCCTATCTTCTTCGTTACGTTCCATTCATCATAACCATTGTTATGGCAACAGTGGTCATAGTATTCAGGTACAGCCGAGAGTTCATTACTTTATGGTTTTCAAACATTTCATGTCAACTTTCAGGAAACTAAACAAAATGAGCAGAATTCCTTGGTTTGGTTTATGGTGGGTAACCATCCTCCAATATTCCCATATAGTGCACACCTCCATGACCATCCTCAATTGCCCACTACTGCCAGATAATGACGGCAATGTGACAGCTGTAAGTAAAAAAGCTATACTTATATATACGTATTCATTTTTTATATTTGTCATAGAGATGGTATGTGGATGCCAATATACGCTGTTTCCAAGACTTTCATCTCATTCTTACAATAGTTGCCATATTTTCTCTTGCATTCTGTATTTCTTTAATTCCACTCATATTTCTCTACACATTTGGACGCCTTCAGGTAAAACCAGTTTCAAGTAGTAAGCCTTTAAGTTTCATCTTCTTCCACAATTCTATAGAGACCACTTCTGCTCCTGAACAGCGTCCTTCCTACCTCTCTCACCTATAAACTAGATGTTCCTTACTGGTCGGCCATGGAGCTGCTACGTAGACTGATATTGATATTTCTAACTATAATAAGTAACTATGATGTAAGTAATTCTAGAAAAGGATGGGTTCCGTGGCTGGAAAGGGAATTCAACAAATAACGGCTAGCGATTCAGTCATTCTTGGCTATGACAGCAATTTTCTCTGTTAACTGCTCATTACTAATAGTTGATGTTCAAAAGTTGTAAGAAAAAATCTATTTTAATATTATTGGTGTGTGATGTAAATTTTGCAGTATCCTTTGACCATGTTCTTGGGATTGTCTTTGCTGGTGGGTGCACTAGTGCTGCCGTACAAGAATGTTCCAGTCAACTACCTGGACGCAGTCCTCACTGTCAATGCATTCTTCCTCCTCATCTTCCGCCATTTTAAATTGCAAGAGTCACTCACTTCCACAAGTGAGATTGAGTCCCATTTTGACTTTACCTGTAGCAGCAGCAAAAAAGCTGCTAAGCTTGAGCCAATCAGCCAGAGGCTGGCCACCTTCTACTACCTTCCTTATATAGTAGCAGTGCTGACTGTTGTCATAGCAGTAATACTGGCTCTGATAAACAAGATCAAGTAAGGCTCGTTACCTGGTTTTACCATTCTCTTGAGTGTGTCTGTGTGTGTGCGTGTGCATGTCACTAAACTAACCAATATTCATAACAACTTTACTGGCAAACTCTAAAAGAAAGAAAAGAAACATCATCCTTTTATAGACAACTAATACAATCTCACATTTTTTTGGTGTGTTCATTGTGTAAGCCATGTCTACTTCACCTCAATGTGATTAAGAAAAATAATACAAATGATGAAATGTTTGAGCTATGTAAGTGCCAGGAGCTTGGCAGACATGGTGCTTAGGAGCTGGATGAAGTCAATTTGAGATTGTTCCATTCTAAACAAAGACATTTTATTTGCTTTCTTGAAACTCTTTAGGTTTGAGCTTCAAGAAAAGTAAAGCTGAGACTCTATAGAATATCATATAAGAGCTTAACCACTCGGTAGAGAACAATTTATTTAAATAATATATCTTTTCATTTGTAGATAGTAAGCTCTCTGTTGATTACCTAGTTACTCATGTTTGATAATGTAGTTTAAACTGAATTGCTTGTTTTTTAATTAAATAAAACATTTAATTTTTGTTATAAGTTAGGTCACTGGTCATCATTCGTGCTGAAGCACACCACTAGTAACTATCATGTATTGTTATTGTTTAATTCAGAAATCACAAAAATAAATTAAGCCGTGAATATGAACTGCCGCACTACTCCAGCTCCTATCGGCACAGCTCAGACACAACTACACACATCATGGAGGATTTACCCCGTGATGCCGTGCCCCTGTCCACTCTTTACCGGCACAACCTGCAACTTGAACTCTCCACCTCCTTGCTGGACAGTGAAGTTCCCTCTAGGTACAGAGTCAAAGTGAACCGTGCATCGCAGCATTCTGGCAGCAAGTTCTCCAGGAGAAAAGCATTAACCACAGTAAAGCAGTACAAAAGGCACATCAAAAACAGCATCCGATTTCAAAGAAGCGTACACGAACTAGACAATCAAGCACAAAAGAAACGGAAGGTGGCAGAACATCCTCCAGAGCAGAGCAACGAAGCAAGTTCAGAATTATAAGACACACTATTTTATCATGTTTTCTATCAACATCATGTGTAATTAATGATTTTTTCCCCATCACTTTTTAATTCAGTCAGTGTATGTTTTTGTCCAAATTCTGGTGTATTTATTTGTCTATAGAACAATCTGTTAACTTCAGCTAACAGTAGTATACACACACTGGATGAGAATGGTTTTAATCATTAATATAATAGGACACCACATAGAAAAGATGTTAATTAATGAATTGAAATAAAAAGAAACAAACAAAATATTTCAAATTCCATCAGTCAATACTTCAAAATGTCCATTTTGTGACCAGAAAAACCGTAAATGAATTTTGAACTTGGACATTTTGATATCTAACAGCTTCTACAATACATTCATGATAACCAAATCATTAACTTCACTTGTAAACTAATGCCTTTAAAAACTAATATTACCAAACACTTAGTATACTACAACCTTGTATAGAAGATAGTGTAATTAAGTGCATTGAATGACAGGGGTCTACTTGTAATTAAGTGCTTTCAATGACAGGGGTCTACTTGATGTACAAATAACTGCCTCAGCACCAAAACCAATCTATCTACAGCACATTGAGGTGGAACCTATTAAAGCCCCTCCCACCTCCTTAGTGCCCATTTAGGAGGCGCTAATAGTGCGGCCCCTCAAACTCAGGAGGCTGTACCAGCAACCCAACCCTTTCATACATCTCTTCCAGCAAGAACCCAAGGCTGACACAGCTTGGACCCACACTTTCCCCACAGGACCCTCATCCAGGCCACCTCTCACTTCCTTTCCCACTAAACCCACTGGTATGTAAGCGGGGTATAGTGAAATAATAGTCTCGTTTAACTAGGCCCCCTTCTTCCCCGGTGGGGACAATCCCTGTTCGATTCTAATCCACCAAGTCATGATCACACAGCCCTCTTACAGGGGGCATAGGAAGGTGGTCAGGCCATTAAGTATGTATATTCAAGTAGCTATCTGCTTTATTTACGGTTTTGATTTTTACCACCATATAAATCAGGAATTGGAAAATAAAATTGTATAGCTACTAAAAACAATAACAAATACTGGTGTTGCTTCACTGCACCAGCTTCTGCTAGGTTTATGGCATGTCAGTTATTATTGTCACTTTCATCATGGTCTCCTAGAGCTAATCTCTGCCTGGTTAGAAACATTTTTTCTGGATAAAATCTTTATCTTTTCTTGAGCATAACGGAAAGCATACACCAGCATTCCTAGAAGTTGCTATAAGGGATCAAAACTAACTAGCTTTTCTTGTCATAGGTGTGAAATACACCTTCATTTTCCATTTGTATCTGTGATAAAAGCAACATTTCATCAAGACTTCTGATTATACCGATAATAGTACGCACGCAAGTTGCCCATTCAAAAATGTGAGGGGAAAAATCGCTGTTCAATTGAAATCGCACGGGGAAAGTGAAATAGCGCGTAACTAATTGAAATACCTCGGTAACTAAGTGGAAACTAAGTGAAATACCTTGGTAGCTAAGTGAAATAGCACAGGTAAGCGCACACTCGTGCAGAGTTAACCTTGAAAACGTACAGTTCGAGTAGTTGCTAGTTGGGGACAATGTCCTTCTTTACCACAGAACCTCTACCCGTATTAGACGGAACGTTTTACAACAAATTAGGAGGAGTCGTACGTTGAAAACAAAGTTCCAGCGGAAGCTAATCCTGAAATAAGGACATAGTGAGTGAACGATACAGTGTAGCTACAATTGCAAAAGACTTTTTTAAAAGCTGGCCTACTATTAGCGAGTGATAGCACGGGTAACCATGCTATTCGGGATTAATAGCACAAGTAACGTGATTGAAATAGCACGAGGCGAAGCCGAGTGTTATTTCAATTGCTTTACGAGTTGTACCTCTTGCTCAGAAAAAGCAATATTTAGCACACAAGGCACTCGTTGACTCTACTTACCAACTTAGAAATCAGTACAATTAGTCAGGCCATGGCCTGACCGATTACTACAGCCATGCCTTACCAAGTCCTCTATTGGTACCCCTGAGCAGGTAGTCATATGCTAACCTCCTCCCCTCCGAATAATGATTATTCAATACCAAATTACCCCCTCAGTCTTCGAGTGGTGATCAAAATAGCTTACAGCCCTAAACACCACACGAGTCCTTCAGTGCCTGGGCCCAAGGCAGTGCTGGCACCTAGCCCTTATATTTTCCTTGGGACATATCTATCCCAGTAATTGGGACATCACTGTCCCGCAAACTGAGCATATGCTCATGCAGCACAATGTTGTGCATTATTTGGAACTATGGCTGCTAAAATGGATTGGAATGACTTTGATGCACGTTCTTCTGATGAAGAACCTGAGTTTGCCGATGCTCTTGATAAAGCTTAAGGTAAATATAGCATGCATGGCTCTACTTGGTACAATTAGCTGTGACTAGCCTATTGACAAGCTGGGAGGAGTTGCTTTTTTTTTTTTACTGCATGTAAGGTAGCCTGGATTGTGAGTAGTTAGCTAGCTCCATGCTTGTATTAGTAGCTGCAAATAGTTAACTAGTCTGCTATAAATTGTGACTTGCCATGAAGCTTCACTTGTGTTGTCCAGATGATGATACCAGTGATGAAGAAGAAAACGCTAGTGATGATAACATGAGTGATAGTGAAAATGAGCAGCCAAGGGTACCTAAGAAAAAACTAAAAACCTACGATGTTAGTCAGCCATCTGGACCCACAACTACGCTTTCTTCCAGCTGCTCTGCTTCCAAGTCTTTTGAATTGATTTTTTCTGTATTATTGACCCGATTGTTGCTCAAACTAATATTTATGCCCAAGCCAACCTTTATCACCAGGATATAGAATATGGGAAGATGTGACTCCTGAAATGGTAAAATCGTTCATTGGTGTAGTCATAGCCATGGCAATTAGAAAATACTCTGCCACGGATGATTATTGGTCAACGCATCCAATTCTTGGCTGTGAAGCTATAGCTAAATCATGGACTAAGAGGAAATTTTGGGCATTTTTGCATTGCTTTCATCTCAATGATAATGCAATGGCATTACCACGGGAGGACCCCCTTTATGATGAACTCCATAAGGTTCGTCCTATTTTGAATGAGGTTTGTAAAAATTGTGAGGCAAATTTTGTTCCTGGTCGTGACAACAGTATTGATGAAGCTATGGTGGCTTATAAAGGTCGATCTTCATTGAAACAATACTGTGAAGAGGGGGTTCAAGGTTTGGTGTTTGAGTGATAGTCAAACAGGTTATATGTTTGATTGTACACTGGCACAGAATATTCTGGAAGGACTCATATTGGTGCCAAAGTTGTGAAGGATCTTCCTGAAAATCTGAAAGGCAAGGGTCACATTATCATTATGGACAATTTTTTTCCCTTCCATTGGTCTTTTTGAAGATCTTTTAGATGATGATATTGGTGCTGTGGCTACTTCTCATTCTGACAGGAAGAAATGGCCAATTGAATTGAAGCTCTCAAATGCACAGAGGTGAATCTAAATGTAAAATGGTTGGCAGTGTTCATGCTTTTGTGTGGAAAGACAAATAAAATGGTGAACTTTCTCAACACAGCTATTGACCCTAAACAATTCACAACAATCAAGAGGAAGATGAAGGATGGCCAAGTGATAGACGTTTCTTGTCCTTCTGCAGTCGCATTTTACAATCGCAATGTGGGTGGAGTTGATCTACATGATCAGAAGAGAAACTACATCAGTTGTAGTCGTAAAAGCCAGAAGTGGTGGCCTAGATTGTTCTACTTCTTTGTGGATGTTGCAATAATAAAATACCCTATGCTCTCCGTCAATCACAAAAAGAAGTGGCCAATAAAGGAATTCTGTTTAGAATTAGCTATGGAATAGATCACATTGTGGACATGCAGGAAGAAGCCAGGCCGTCCATGTACCATTACACCTCCAGATGAGGAGCATTATTTGCACTGGCCAAGTGACAGGCGTGAAAGTCAACGTAGGTGCATTCAATGTGTGACAGAGGGAAGGAAAGTGTACCTGGTATGAATGCATTGTGTGTGATGTAGGTCTCTGCCCTGTCAGATCCACTTGGTTCCTCTCTGCTCAGACGATGGTCGCCTGTTAGGCAAGAAATTTAAAGGCTTTGTTCGGGAAAAGATGGCAGTACATATACAGCAAAACTCTCCAACCATCAGCAAGATGAGTGTCACTGGTGTTGGGTGGTGGCCCAGGATCCCCATTGGTCCCCTCAGCAAAACAACTTTACCAAACCATTACTTCCACTTATGTATACCAACTTTACCAAACCATTACTTCCACTTATGTATACCAACTTTACCAAACTATTACTTTCTATTTTAACTACACCTTACCAAACTACCATTTTCCAGTTAATATAACCTTACCAAACCATTACTTTCTAACTACATCTTACCAAACCACTATATCCACTCGACCACTACTTGCACTTAGAGATACATCTTTATCGAACCATAAGTCCACGAAGTAAACTACAACCTTACCATCCACTTTGTGTACTACACCTTACCAACTCAATAAACCAATTGTTACTTCCACTAATGACAACCTTACCAAGATCCTAGCTTGCTCTGGTGTTAGCGTATCTCCAACTTTACAGACCTCATGGGCCTTCTCCAGTGTCACTATGCCTACAATAAAACCAAAACAAGCTAATGCAACATTCGTTAAAATCTAAATCATCTCAACCTTTCTTCAGGCAAGTTGGTAGCCCCAACTTTCTGAGTTGCTGCTCCATGTTGTGAGGAAACTGAGGCAGTGGGCCCTCACACAAGGAGATGTCTCGCAGAGCTACAAACCCAGTGTTGGCAAAATCATCTCCAATGTAACCGCTAAACCAGTCCGATACCTCTGCCCTGGACTTGTTGGTGAAAAGAAGGCCTACATTGCCATGAAGGTTCTAACACACAGAGACACATACTAGAAGAACACCTCACAAGGATGCAAGCACGTTGACGTATGAACTAATACCTCAGCCAAATGGTGCAGACCTTCTCTGTACTCCTCTGATTCATTTTTCCCCAGAGCAAGCTGCATGACACGGTTCTTTCCAAAAAAGAATCGACTGTCGCACCAGAATGTGCGCACTTCCTTCAGACGGTTATTCCTCATGTTGGCCACATCGAAGGTGAAGATGTTGCTGTACTGGTCGCAGCAGTCTCTGACCTGCAATACCACGCATAAGGATTATCAACTAGTCTAGTATGTTCTAATTAGCTACTCATTGTCCTTGGTACACCTAACGTTTTACATTTTAGTTAAAATATTGGTCGTTCATTTTCACTCCATAATACTATGGATTTTGAAATCCACAAAAGAACGAACTTATTGACACTAGTGTAAGTTATGGTGTATTATTACATTTGGTATCACAAACTAACAACCCCTATTTGATATCTGAATTTTTTAAACTCCGTTGACAAAAGCTATGTAATCCTTACCCAATGTTGTTGATTGTGACAAACCCTTTACCAAATTATTTCTTTTTATTTTTGGCCAGCGAGCGAGACACTATCAGGGGTAACTCAATCGAGATTTCGCCATATTTATTTATTTATCTGTTTATGGGGTACGTGAGACCTCTGTTTTCGCCCGCGCTTCTAATTACGTAAGTTAGGTAAAGCGTTCACATCCAGTATTTTTCAATTAACGAGCTCTGAGAATCCTTAGTGGCGGTGGTAGGTCAATACGCTCTTTGTCATGGCTATAAGCCGTGCGCAACAGTATTTACTTGAAAATACATTGTCCACTAGACTACTGCGAAGGTAAGTCTGTGTAGGTGCATGTCCAGTTGTGTCAAAGCATTGTGTGTTACAACCACTACTTAGCTAAAGAATATCACAAAGAAAACTTTTAAATAACGTGTATTGTTTTGTTGTTGTTGTTTTCCTTCAATTCAAGCAGTTGCAGAGGGTTGTTACTATGGCACTGAAATCCCTTTACCGTGTATGCGAAATTAAAAAACTGGACCTTATTTTCAGTAGCTTCAGTGTTAGAAGTCAAAATCATTCATATAAAAATAGTATAGTCTTAGGCTCGCTCGCCATTTGTACTCAAGCACATCACTAGTTTATTACATGTAGCAGAGTGACCAACTATGACGGAAAAGATGCAAGGGAATTACAGTACGTGAGCACCTAATTGTCTTACCTCCTGCAACAGTTTTTCCTTTGATTCTGAGCCTTTACTCCTTGTCTTTGATAAGGTATCTGTAAAAAGTAGTCTATAGCTTTGATTCTAACCTTAGACTACACTTACAAGGCCGATTTCTTTTGGACTTCGGCATCTTTTGTTGTCCACGTGCCCAAACTGCGACGATACCGTACCTATTGAATAGGCCAGGGCGGATGTAGGTGTGTCCAATGGTTCTGCTTTGAATGACAATATTTTTAGCCGCAGTTCAACTTAACCTCTCTTGTTAATGCTAGCTACCAACGGACTATTTATTATTTTCTGTTGTGTCCTAGAGCAATTACTTATCGCCAGAGCTCCATGTGTGTGTGTGTACATGTATTTTGCTATGCCTAAATACAGTAGAAAGACAATCACTAGCTTTATTTCATATATTATTACTCCTTCAATATAAATAAACAATTTTAACTTCAATTAGTATGGTATACGTCCACAACCAAAGGTCTAAGATTTGTGGACTAGCACCTACTACTAATAAAAAATTTAAAAATTTTTTTACATTGACCATTATTTCAAAAGATAAATAAAAATTTGTATAAAAAGTAATAAAAATTTGAGAAAAAGATTAAGAAGATTGACAAGATCTGTCTTGAGCACTAACGATATTGTTGATATCGCACAAGTGATCTTTACGACAGGCGGAGTCACATGTCCTGTCCTTCTCTTCACTTTTGACCTTCTTGTTGTAATTATATTTAGACAACAGAACATTGTCCATTGAGAATCTACAGACAAATAATATAGTAACAACAACAATAACAACAACATATAAAAAGCTATGTATTAATTGAAATTAACTCAACAAACATTGAATAGGGAAATACTACCTATAATTTCTTATAAATGACAAATAAATTGAAGGAATAAAAGTCACCTCTTGGCGAGGCCACTCAGGGATTCTGGTGTCAGTGTGTCTAGTTGGTACTCCTGCTCAGACGTATATGACACTTCAAACTGAACTTCAGCATCTCTTCCTTGTCTGTGAAGTGCTACAACCAAAGTATATAAAGGAGGTGAGGTTCAAGCAAGAGAGCTTTCTAACCCCAATATAAAAAATACAGTTATATATATTTATTCCACCCTAGATATCTTCACAATGATATCTTTAGGGCCTGTGTATTTCACATGCTGTACTGAGCAAGCTCATTACCCTTATAGTCTTATAGCAGCCTGCCAAACTTGTCACTTTTCCTGGTTAGCTACCTTCCTCTGGTGCAGCCTACTCAACTGGGTTAGAGCAGCTGCTAAAATATCAGCTGGGGAGTTGTAGCCCCATACAACCAACTTTACCTGTGAGTTACCAGTCCTCTAGTACTAATTACAGTAGTGAAGATACCCAGGGTAGAATAAACCACTTATTACACTCGTCAGAGTGATATGGCTAGATATTTCACTCTCAGGCTTTATCATAGGAGGAGGAACATAAATTTACCTGGGGGGGGGGGGGGAATCCCCAATCCCAATAATGTACAATAGAGTTGTGATTAATTAATGAAAACATGGCATCAAAATTCAATCAATTTTAACTAGTTGTATACATGTATAAACAAGTCATGAAAAATGTCTCTAGCAAAAGCAGCTGGTTGCTGACTGCAAAAAAAATCCAGCTGCAACCATAGTTTCAGTGGTTACACATGGCAGCTGAAGTGGTTAATTCATGCATTTTGATTGACTCAAAACAAAAGAAAGAAGAGAAGTGCTAATGCAGTCAAGTGATAGTGCCTTCTGCTACTACATAATTAATACCTTGATTGAAATCTGGGGGGGGTGGCAAAATGCTAAACTTAAAGTTCTGGGGGGGCCATGGCCCCTTAGCCCCCCTGGTTCCTCCACCTATGTTTATTTTCACTCGCCTCTGGCTCTGTGAAAATTAATTAGCCTGCTCTTGAAATATTTCCGCCATATCACACTCTGACTCATGTAATAAGTATTATATATAATAATAATATATAATATTATATTATATAAACCAATATTGAGGTTTGTATGTGATTTACAAATCCTGAGACATAAGGGCGGAGCCTGAGTGGGTGGGTTTGTGAATTGCAATCAAACCAACTATTTTATTGGTTTATAACTATCTTATAGCCCGTGGACACAGTTGCTGCAGCAGATTCCTGTTCTTAGTCACCATTTTCAAGGTTAGAATTGAGCCTAAATCTGATGTTATGATGACTAATATCGACACTAGCAGTTATGTAAGAGCAGCGATTTCATTTTAAGACTTGCATAACTGCACTCTTTCAACAGCGACAAAACACAAAGGAATAAAAGAGGACTCCCATTAAATATTGCATTAACTAAGACTTGCTGAGTGCAAGAAAACACTATCAAAGAAAGGACTGGACATCGCTTGCTGGAAGCTCTCGCCAATGTTTGAAGAGAACCATGTCAGAACGGCATCTATCTGTTTTAATATGATGTTTATTGACAAAATTAAAAAAAATTTTTTTTCAAGAACATTGAGCTGTAAGCAGGAGTACAATTTCTTAAGGCCGCACTAATATGCTAAATAACAATAACAGGTAAAGTGTTAGGTATTATAATAAAACTTGATAACAATTAGCTCTATTGAGAGCTCTCTCCGGTGATTTTCCAATTGCTGCTACGAACTGTCATTTTCTCCCCTCTAATACATTTTTGTACGGGAATACCGGGGACTATATCAGATTTATAGTATTTGACGACAAGCACAGTCACTCAGGTAACAGGCTATATATATATATATATATATTGACAGGCATCTTAAACCTGAAGAATCATGAATTATTATTGGTACAGAGTGCTTTAATTCTTTTAATTCACCTGCATGAATAATTTAGACAAGCAATAAACATGTCATGTATAATGATTGATTGTGTTGCTGCAAGTTACCATTGGCTTTGGTGAGGTTGAGATAGTACTGAGTGTATCCTAGCAACTGCATAGTGTCTAGATTCATGGAGTAGACCCTGAAGGAAGGATTGATGCGGGGATAGGTCGTGATGGATGGAGACACTAGCACTACACCGTACACTCCAACCTCATCCTGAACCTAATAAGGACGGAGGACTCTGAGACATGTGTGGTATGCTTTATTTATTATCAGACAACAATGGAAAAATACTGCTGTGCTTAAATAAAACTATAATGACTGCATTTTATCTACAATATCGTGCTTAAGCCATCAACTACCAACCATTGAAAGCAAGGGCTGCTCAGGGAAGTCATCAATTCAGTGAACATGTGCAAAAGGGTCATAATAGTACTTGCTTCATCTGTCAGTCAGTCATCAACAACTGATCTCGATGATAATGGCCTCCTGGACATTGAAAGAGGTGTCAAGCTGTTGTACTAGACAATCCAAGTCATTTTAATGTGCCAGAACTTTTAGTTTGACTTAGTTATTCCAGAAGACTGGAATTGCACAGTGGGTAATCGTCACTTTATAAGTAAATAATTCCCTGCAACTAGATGCCATTTAGCTTCTTACTGCGCATGATTGCTGGAATTGGAGGAAGTTATGGATGAGTGTCCATTGTAAGCTACTTTAGATATCTAGCTCCTCTTACTGAGACAGCACTTATATCTACCATTTTCACTGTACGAGCTATATATCCTCTTGATGACTAGCATTTGACAAAAATTGGTGCATCTCTCCCTCACATTGAGGAAGATGGGATGTGATACAAGTTTGTTTCTGAGAAATGAAATTATAGTAGGTAGCTAGTGTATGCAGTACTGAGGGTTCACACCTAAGGTGTTCTAGTTTAGTCAGCTGATATAGCCACGTTTAGCCAAACTGGCTGCACACTAAGGTGCAACATTACCACCCAGTGCAGCTCCTTGAAACTCACCAGCTGAAAGTGGTCCATGTGAGTGTGGCCAAATAAGTGTCCTATGATGGTATTCTTAAATTTCTTTGTGACATTCAAATATCTTTCTCCATAGTCTGCATTGTTATCCAAATCTCCCGGAGGAATGTGGCCAATCAGAATCACCTGAAGAAATATACATTTTATTCGGTGCAATTATTAAAAAAAAAAAAAAACCAAAAAAAAAAACCACGCATAAATGTGACAGTACTTGGGAAAAGGGACCAATTACGTAAAATCAAAAATGTACAGTAAAGCCCGAACACCGACAAAAATTGTTTTGGGATTTTCTTTTTATTGGCCCACTGGTATCTTCTACCCTTTAGCTACACTGACACCAAATTTGAGTGGCTGAAACTGCTGTTAAAGGTCCAAGTGCCCCGTTTAAACACAGCCACCTTTTATTCTATTTTTTTGACCTTCCGTGCATGCACGGAAATTCAACCCGCAAGTAATTGAAAATCGTGGGTGAATTCAATTTGTTGCCTAGCAACAAATTACCCGACCTCAGAAAAATCGCAGGTAAATTCTAATAAGTTTTTGTTATAGCATTGCAGCAACAGAATAGAAATAATAAACACGAATAATCAAGCTATATAAGTTGATGTTGCTATTTATGGGGTCTTGTAATTGGGAGTCTGTAGATCTGGAGATTCTCCAGAGACTATGAAGACACTGGAAGAATCAGCAAGTCTCTGACTGGACAAAGGTAAAATAAAAAATGACATTGTTTTAGTTATGCGCATGTCAAGTCTTCCGTTTTTTGTTCATGCGTGTGCGTTATTGTAGTTACCCGTTGTTGTTATCGTTACCTTTTAGTTGTTTTACTGTCGTTCATTCTAAATAACTATCTTTCACAACTCTAATATAATACCATCACTTGATCGTTTATCAGGGAGCTATTCCCGTCGTTATCACCTCAATCGGATAGTTTAGGTAGTTCCAATTATCCCGGCTCTACCATACTCCCGATTAGATTTTTGGTCCTTCGAGCCGGATAGACAATCAACATCACCTCACTATCTTTGTCCAGTCTGTCCAATCTAACTACCTACCAACACCATGTCTACAATTGTTGACTTTCGTCGCAAAATCAGCACTGCTAAAGGAAATGTGACTAGAGCCGCAAACTCCATAGCCAACCTCAAAGATTTACCGCCTTCACGCTTGGATTCGAACCAAATCAAACGAATACGTGAAAACCTCAACCGAGCCGAAGACTTATTTTCATCTAATCATCAAGCTATATTGGAAACCATATCCGACAGTGACATGAGCTTACTTCAAGCTGAAGAAGTTCTAGCCGAAGAATTCAATCGTACCCTTATGAAACAATTTGACATTCTTCAAATTTTTCAAGACCAGATCAATTCCGTTCATCTTCTTCATCGTGTCGAAACACAGCTAGAGGGATACGAAGACCTAGAATTCGAAGACATCGAATCCATTTTGCCTCGGGACTTGCCTAAGTTAGAACAGTTGTTCGAAGAATTTGTGGATTCCATGTCAACGCCCGGTGCTCGAGAATGTTCCGAATTAAAGCATCATTCAAAGGACTTAAGGCGACGTATCGCACACCTTCAAAGATCGCTACCAGTACCATCAACAGACCTACGATCTTCTGCGTCAACGACCTCAACAATAGCTTCGTCTGTTTCAAAAGTCAAACTTCCCGCCGTATCTCTGCCAACTTTTAACGGTGATTTTAACGAGTGGCCATCATTTATACGGAGATTTGAAGACATGCTAGCTAAGTACCCAGAGTTAACCGAGTTTGATAGGGTGAACTACCTTCATTCCTCGTTGAAGTCTAAGGAAGCAGCGGAACTCGTAGTAGATGAAGTTCAAAACTATAACTATTCATCCATGCTTGAGAAACTAAGTCGACAATATCATCGTCCCAGGAAGGTTTTCCGTCATTTAGTGCAACGAATTACAGACTTCAAATTTTCTGCAGACACTAACAAAGTATTCCTTAATGCTCACACGAAACTGTTCGGCGACATCGAGAAGTGTTTATGGAATGGTCGAAGTATACTGCTGATGAAGAAGATGTTCCCAGCCTCGACATACTTCGAGAATTTACTACTAAGAGATGCCTTCTTCTTGAAAACTCTAAATTTATCTCAGAGAGTAACAACAGCAAGCCAGCACAATATAACAATTCTTCATCCAGTGCCAAAAAACCTAAACCAGTGATAGTGGCTACCAAAGCCAATAGTTGTATTATTTGTCAGAAGGGAGATCACTCAGTAGCCCAGTGTGAAACTTTCAAAAGATTTAGTCTGGATGAGAAGAAACGAAAAGTTAAGCAATATAAACTTTGTTTTAATTGTTTGTTTCTTTACCATCGTGTAGATGCCTGCACTAGCAAATATTCTTGCCGAAACTGTGGACACAAACATCATACTTTGCTTCATGAGACTACATCTACAACAAACCAACCAGTTTCTCAACCAACTTCTTCAACTAACCAAAACCTTTTAGTTGTTTTACTGTCGTTCATTCTAAACAACTATCTTTCACAACTCTAATATTATACCATCACTTGATCGTTTATCAGGGATAATTAGCTATTCCCGTCGTTATCACCTCAATCGGATAGTTTAGGTTCCTACTATTATTCATTGTTCATTTGTTCCAAAACAGGCAACAAGTTGGCTGACTCAAATATATTCCTAAACTTAGCTAGCCAGTGAAATAACAAACCAAGCTAGTTGATCATTTCTAAAAGAGTGACTGTATTATAGTTACCATGACTTACTGACTGTTGGAAACAGGGGGGAAAAAAAGCACAAAACGGCCTGCAAAACTATGTCTATACGCATCTAGTGCTACTTAAAGCCATACCTTTGTATAGTACCCTTACACAACGTAGGGTTTGAACTGAGTAGGGCCTACCCCATCAACGAAGTAAGCGGCCCCAACTACACTGCCGTTCAGCTGAGTACCGCCATTTTCCAAGCACAAGTAAAAGTCTTACGCAACCCATAACACGGACTTCCGGTTAGATTACGGAATTCAACGTTAACTCCGCCAGAAATTGAATAAGAAGTTTTAATTGCAGTTTTCTCGAAATGACTGTGCTCAAGTCGGTTAGATTGCCGCTCGTATATTTAGTGAACCAAGCAGCGCCTGCCTATAAACTTGGTATCAAACTACTCCATATGAAGTGCTCTACACAGTGGTATAAATAACTCATTTTTCATTTTTTTTATAAATGCCCAAGCTGACCTTTTCTTGATTGTTTTCTGCACTCTTCAATTCTTTTGTGAGCCATTCCCACTGACGCTCAAAATGGGGATTCTTGGAGTTGAGAAGAGAGTAGAAATTGGCAGTATATCTATTTAAGCAAGAAAACAAACCATCTTAAGGAGCTATACATACAGTGCATGCCAACACCCACCCGTAATCCGAATTGAAAGAAATGATTCTGAGTCCACTGCATACGTTCATGCTATAATAAGCACCTTCTGCTATCGAGGTCTTTGCCTCAGGTGTCAGGTCCACCCACTTTCCCCAGATGTCGGACAAATATCGAGTCAACTCCTACAAAATTACAAGGTGAGTTAGAGATCATTAGGTAAGTCATTCACTCACTGCCTTACCTGATACACTTCCAAAGTGCCCATGTATTCACTTTCTGGCCAAGACTCTAAGAATATACACACAAATCCATCCACTTGAATGTAGGTGGTTTAAATTTAGGGGAAATGAAATTTAATTAACATAATATCAGTGTACTGTGTGATTCACTTCAAAATGGCTTCCTCTCTCTCTGTCTATCATCTGAATGAGTTATACCGTGATGTGAGATTGTAATGATCGTACAAGCACCTGGCACACACACACACACACACACACACACACACACACACACACACACACATACTACATATGCACACCACATACACACACACACCACAAACACTACCAGTTCATGTGTCGAGGTAAATAAACTGGTTGTGCCCATTGACATGAACGCCATTGTTTCTACCGACTCTGTCACTAGCAAAGTAAAATCACTGTAAAGTTATTCCTCAGGAAGCAAAAATTCAGTGACGTGTAGAACTACAAGTGACTAGCTACCACTCTGCACAGCTAAGGCCATTCTTGTAGGAATCTATAGACCAAGGAATCGAGTATTATTCTTTAAAAGAAATACCAACCTTCTGCTTATTTAGATACAAATTGATCCACTCTACTAGTATATTTAGTGTTAATTAGTGGATTGAAGACTTACCATGATTCCCTAGGGCAGGATAGATGGGCACACCTAGAGGTGAGAGTTTATTGGCAAGGTAGTTGACAATGAGCCTGGAAGCTTCAGCTTGAGTGCTGTGTGACTCATTCCATAAGTCATGAGGGGAGTTGTCTCCTACATAGTAACACGGACTATAGTGCCTTGGTTGTGGTATTTCCAGTCATATATTATACAGTTACTTCTTGGTATATATAAATACATGAATTAACCGATTAATCGCGGAAGACGCAAATATGCGTCAATTGAGAAAATTGATAACCGCGGATGACGCGAAAATGCGTCAAAAATGCGTCTTCGCGTCCACTTCACCCTACAGCTTTGTGGAGTCAAGGAAGCCACCAATCACAATTGCAGACAATTCTATATTGTTGTATGTATATTTTAGGCTTATAAAATACATAGACTGCCATAAGAAAATGTTGAGTAAATTTTATCACAACAATAAGACTTCTTTCTGATAAAGTATAAATTGAAATTAATAAAGGTACACAGAATAATTTTATAGAAACCAATATTACTTTAGCTATAAAGTAATATTTCTACAGGAATTTAACCACATTCTTTATAGCAAGTAAAATTAAATAGTTATATAACAGGTGAGACTGCAGGGAGCCCTCTGACATATACTTCTATTATGTTATGACCAGTTGCACTTGATAGTAAGATCACAAGCTATTCTGTCAACAATGCAGCCTACCAGCACATCAAAAGTAAAGACACCTTACCAAACTGAATACACTCAAATATTCTGTCTTTTTTTTTTTGTGATGTACCTGTTTTCATACACAAAAGCCATAAAAAGCTTCTCTGTTCACAAAATTTATAACAGATTGCTCAGTTCAAAATAAACCACACCCTAAATAAATATCAACAAATTCTTACTGAATGTAAGACAGATATGTGCAAAAACACTTTCTCTTACCTCTATGATCGAGTAGCAAACTGCTTCAGCCATGAAACCATATACTTTGAACCTTACTAGTGTGCTTACTAAGAGCCGCAGTGTGATGCCATAAAATATTTTGCCAAACGGTGCGAGTACTTTGTTATTTTTAAGTCGGGAGCTCCTTAGCGTCAAATTTATGCTTTCCCAATAGCCTAGAGCGTACTCTATCGTTCGATAATACTGTCCCCGAGGCAATCTTCAACCGTTCGTCTTCTTTCTCTCGCTTAAATAGTGTCACCCTCCCACCAAGCAATCAATCCTCTGTGTCTCGCGTGCGCCCGTGATTTTTTTCCAAAACAAAACAAAACAAAAAACGAAAACAAAAAAACAGACACATAATTAGAGAGACAGTCCAACATGTTCCCAAATCTTGGGGTGTTTGGCTTCAATACTTAACACATTCTCAAATCTATTTGGTTGGAAAATTTTGGAATGTTAGGTTTCAAAATAGTCACAGAAAATATATTGGAACTCAACCAACCCACATGTGACGAATCTGCCTTGTTACAATACCTGTATAAACTATAAACTCTGGAGATGGGTTTAAACTGAGCACTTTGTTGACTAAAAGGTCCAAGGTAACTGGAGGTAAATCACAGCCGTACGATCCATAATAGCCAGCAGAACCCTGTGTGGTAGACAAGAATACAAACTTGTGGCCCTCTTTGCTTGTTGTTTCAAATTGTTATACTTACGGTTCCATTGTACCAAGAGCGGCAGCAAATAAACAGTCCACAATCTGTCGGAGAACCCTACATGAAGATAAAAAAAATGGAATTCTGGCAGATTTGAGCCATATTCCCTTCTTTGTAATTTCTCCTTTTATATTTCATATCACTCTACACATACATACACACAACATACACACGACATGCACACGACATGCACACAACATGCACATGACATGCACACATAGATGCAAATTATCTTGCAACCGCCATTATGCGCACCTGGCAGAGCCAGGATGCCTGTGCACTAAGCAGGCACAGTGAGCCGTGCAAGCAAAGCTCCTAGAGCTGGGCTAAGAACTCGCAGGAGAAATAGACCTTTTCTCACAGCAAGTGGTGTGGGCACCCGAAGTCCCACCTGGACCATTGCTGTTTCATGAGAAAAGGCCTTGAATTTGCACCCCAGCAAATGCCAGGTACCCAATCACAGCTGGGTGGACTGGTGGGGCTGGTAGGAGGCAGATGGAAAATTAGAGGAAAATTGCCTGAGTTGGGCTTGAACGCAGAACCTCAGGTCCTGAGCCAATACCACTACACACGGCTTTCAGTATATTTTTCAGAACGAAAGGCCAAATCAACATTTTTTTATTTCAGGGTTTTTAGTTCCATAAAAATTGATGAGAGTTGGGGCAAGTGTCTTTATGAACGTCACAGTAGTGTTCAGGGGGAAGTAAAACCATTTTCAGGAGGGGGAAAATGTCTCCCCTAAATAGGCGTAAAAAATCCCTGCCTTTCTTTCTAATTCAATCTGTCTGGCTACACCAGGAGTTAGTTACCTCAGAGTAATGGGGGTCCAGGTGAATGTCAGCAAGCTGGACAAAGCTGATGATATTGGCACCAGAAGAACTCTTAGTGATATTGTCTTTGTACCTGTCTTTGGTAAGAATGACTTCTTCTGGCACTGGATTAATGAAGTGACCTATGCCTTCTGCCTTCTGCTGTGTCGACTCACAATATCTCAGCTCTTTGCAGACTGAGTCCGGGTCCAAGATAATCTGTGAAGCAACTGACTGGACCTGACAAAGAAACCAACTAATCAATCTATTAAATACAATGCTATCAATCAATTAATCTGTCAATCAATCAAAAAGTAAATGAGTATATCAATAAATCTATGTAATAATACACTTGTGTGTCAGTAACAATGATGACAACGGTGTGTGTATTCATAATTCGCTACCTTAGCCCAAGTCCACCATCATGGATAAAAGGACAGAGAAACTGAGAAGCAGGTAGGATAGACAATGATCTATGACTCAAGAAGAAAGAGCTGAAGAGAGAAAAGGGTGGGGTAAGAAAAGCTGAGATAGCTCAGGAAGAAGGAGAGCAGAAGAGGGAAACTGATGTAACTAAACCAAGTGGTAGAGGATAATAACAATTAGCTTGGCTGACATATTTGTGTTTATGTTTGTGTGTGTGTGTGTGTGTGTGTGTACACAGAGGATATAAAGTATGAGTGACTGATACCAGCAGACACAACTAGGCGTATATTGTATTGAAATTATTACTGGTACGCTAATTAAAAAACAAGTTAGTACAACACTTTAAAAACTCTAAACTGTCAAATTCTTGATAAACACAAACACTACAGTGTAGTGACTCACCACTGGCCCATAGGCTTTGATTATGCCCGGGCACATGTACTGGCCATTGCCGTAACTTGCATCTAATGCAAGGACACATAGCTCTACTATGGTCGGATACAGTTCTTCAAATGTCCTGTTGCTTTCAATTCCATCTTGCACCAACCCAATAACAGCCTAAGATAAAAGCAATAATGATATTAACTGGATATGAGGCACTAAGCAGCCCCACCCCGTGTGGTATAGTTAGTTTATACAGACGAAAGGTTTTATTACCATAACTCAAACCACTTGCTAACCACGAAATAAATTATAGGAAGTAAAGTGTCTCAGCAAAGATTAATCTATGACCTTGCATTCTTTCCTCGTGGTAAAATAGTAAGGCTTTAAACCAGCTACTCACTTTGCATACGAAACATTCCACGCTATTGTGAGGAACAGGAAGTGGATGTAGCTCCACGTTCGAGGCGAGCAACACGACAAAGAAGTGTACAAGTCCTTTCACCATTAGGCTGACTATCTCATCAAGACATGAAAGATATCGAATAAAAACTGCTCTCTCTCCATATCCAAAGTCTTCTTCCAACAAAGGACTTATTTACACGCGCGCGCTAACTAAACAACAGTTTTTTTATTTAGCGCGCGGATATTTTTGTAGCTGTCCTTTGACCTTTGACGTAAGTGTGGCGGTTGAACTCAAAATAATAAAAAAAAAAATTGGCCTCTTTTTATGACTTTCTTATATTATTGTATATGAAGTCTAACTGGTTTGAAGAAGATGAGAATTTTGTGTACAATATGCACTGATGTCATCGAGAGGGACCTATGTGCCACACGTTGTGCGCACACCTTCCATTTCGAATGCCTTAATGAATGGCTAGCTCACAGCAAAACTTGTCCTCAGTGTAGAGATACATGTAGACCCAAGGACGTAATGAAGCTTTATCTGACCTGCAATGATCTCACTCAAGTTGACTTACAGTGTACAGACCCTACAGAAATGAAGGAGAAGCTGGCACTACAGAAAAGACAGCTTGCCGAGAAGGATGAGGCTCTCAAGGAATCTGGGTCTCTTCTGGAAAACATACAACATGAAATGATTGCTCTCCAATCTCAATATGACAAGATTTACAAGAATTTGAAAGAGGTGGAATCTTCAAATAGTTTATTGAAAAAACACTTGAAGTCACAGAAACATGAACTCAACAAAGCAAAGGAAAGTGAACAGAAGGTGGAGTTACTGAGAACTAAAGTGACTACATTGGAGAAGGTGCAAAAATTACTCAAAGGGAGGAAAGATGAAATTCGAAAGAAAGTGCTAGATGGGAGTTCAACTGATCAGATGGCAACAATGTTGGTGGGCTTAAAGGCTGACTATGACTCCCTTAGAGAGAAGAAAGCCAACGTTCAGCAAGAAAATGAACAATTGACGCGTAGTCTGAAGCTGGTAAAAAAAGAGTTAAAAGACAGAGAAAGTGAACTTTTTCAATATCAAAATGATTTGAACTTAGCCGAAGAAGAGAGACAATCTTTACAGAAGAAAATAGGAATGCTCCAGGCTGCCATTGACTCGCCAGGGTCACGCCACACTTTGAAGCGCATGTTGGAAAGTCCCATGCCTGACCAAGAATTAAATGGACACTTGGTCGCTGACGTAGGAGCAAGTCCTCAATTACTGGGTGGAACAAGTGGCTTGATCAGCTCCAAGCCATCGTATGCTGTGGCAGGGATCAAAAGGATGAATATGTCCAGAGAGAACGTTGTCATGCCACTTCCTAAAATGAAGAAACCGTCTCTGCTGACCAAGGACAAATCATTTTCATCACAATCATTCAAACTCAAGTTTGCACCCAGGAATAAATTTTTATTTAAAAAATAATTTTTTGATATTTAGAATTTATCATCTTGTTACTATTTCTTGTTGAGTTTTTTTTTTGTGTCACAACTCTACTATAGCTTTCTCAATATATAGGAGTTATTTCAATCTTTAAACTGTTCTCTTTTTTTCTTCTTTTCAACTGATTAAATATAAATAGCTTTAATGATAACAATTTAAAAAATACAAATTAAATGATAAAAAAAAAAAGTTTATGAATGAAAATGGAACATAAAATGATACAATATGCTTTATTGTTAATATCCAAAATCAAAGTAGGTTGAACCACCTGTCACTGATGCACCAGTCAAATCTTCCAGACTTGTAGTTCTACTCGGGTCTTTACTTGAACGGCTGATCTTTCGTTTCTTCTTCTTCTTGGCCAGTATTTCATCGCCTTTCTGCCACTCCTCCATCATAGCCTGCAAGACTGGACCCATAGAATAGTCTGTCAAGTTCTCTCCGCTGGTGTGACACATGTCGTTGTAGTCTGGTGAGCCCGAAGACAGAGCAGAGGTTTCTGTATCCGGCAGGCCAAAAGGATCAGCGTGACGGTTCATGAAAGAAGTGCCATAATCATCTTGGTAGCCCGTGAGGGGTTCTCCATATTTGTCACCTGGAATGGGTATGAACGGTGGGTCTTTGAAAGATCCCTCATGATCTCCATCAAAAGAATCGTGCCCCTGTAATAGAGAGCATGCAATCTGATGCACATGTGTTGAAGAATACATGTGTGTGTGTGTGTGTGTGTGTGTGTGTGTGTGTGTGTGTGTGTGTGCACATTTGAGTGTGCATGGTTGTGTGTGTGTGTGTATATATTTTGTTACCATGAAGGAATGTTCTTTCTGTAAGCCAGGCGGATACAGGACATCTGTGTCATAGTCCTCTGCAGACACAAACACACACACATACACACACATTGTAAACACATGTCAAGCAAAACAAAACTACCACCATTGTTTATTTGTGTTTATTACCTGGTGACAAGTCTGGAAATTCCATAAGAGTTTTATCTTGTTCATCATAGTTCAACCCTTTCCGCTTCTTTCTGGTTTTTCGATCTACTTCAGTCATAATTCGCTGAGCAATTGTTGTTGTTCTAAATCTGAGATATACACATACAAAGCACCCATCACTTCAGTTCAATACATGACACAAACCATGCATACACACACACAATTAAGGAGAAATCAACAACAACAACAACAACAACAACAACAACACTTGTTGATTAGCATGCACTTACCCTTCGTTCAGAGGATCTTTCTCTCTCCGAATCCTAATACAACACACTAAGCAGAACAGACCAAATGCAACAACTGTAATTAGCAAACAGATCACCACTAGTACTGCAATTCCCGCTTCAGTTTCAAAGAAGTCAGGAGAGTCCGTTGCTAACCCTTGTGTTGTCACACCAAATATCCCTGGGCCTACGAAAGTGATATTCCTAATAACAGGGTTATCCTCTTCATCTACTGGCTGATCTCTAAGCACAATGTTCAAGGTAGTTCCAAAATCCTCTTTTGTGATATAATCTGTTGTTATAAGTTCAAGATTGGCAGCGTTGGGATTGCGGAAAGCAAATTTAGTCTTAGTGCCATTAAGCCCTTCAATGCTAGCTGTGACTGTCCCTACAAGATCTGGGTCGGCTACAGTAATTATCTCAACGTCATTCTCAAAATTTTCAAGGAAAAGTCGTATCTTGTCTAGACGTGTGTTGGGTCCAATGTCATCATCCAACAATAATACCTGAAACTCTAGTGTTGCCAAGGGAACGAACTCAGGGTCATTGTCATTGATATCATCCAGAGTAATACCCACAGGCACTGTAGTTAAGAGTGACTGAGGCTCACCAAAATCTCGAGCCTGCACGGCAAAGGAAAGATTAGAAACCTTTTCACGGTCCAAAATGGCCCCATCCTTGACAAACAGTTCGCCGGTATGTGGTCTAATGCCAATGCCTTCCACTGGAGTAATGATGGAATACTCAATGGTGGAAGCTCCCCTACCAGGCTCATCATCATCCGTTGCAATGACAAAACCAATAGCTACCTCATCGTTATAGTGGCCTTCGGAAATATTGAAGCGATAAAAGTCTGCAGAAAATTCTGGGCTGTTGTCATTTTGATCTTGCACAATAACAGCTACCTCCAAGTCGATGTTGTCTACATCAATAACTCGAATCCCAAGATCGTATCGACTGATATTCTCCCGATCCAAGGGCATAGTAAGTGACAATATTCCATCTGAACTTATTTCAAATGTGTCAAACAAATCTCCTTTGAATATGTCGTATGTGGCATCCGAAGACAAGTTGAAGGTCTTGGAGAGGAAAGCCTGTGCATCATACATCTGATCCAAGTCATTCTCAGCAAACAGAACAATGTCTGAAGTCACAGAAACTGTGTAGATGACAACTGTAGCCAGATCAGTCTGGATCCCATCGCTGACTTCTACAGTGAAGTTGTACCTTGAGGGATGGTCTCGAGGCAGACCAGTAGATCTCACTCGTACAGTCCCGCTGGAATCTATCAGGAACACTTCTCTCGCATCTTCATCATTGATCTGAAAGGTCAGCGTCCCCACCATGTCTTCATCCTCTGCATTCACAGTGACAATTCTCTCTCCAGGCTGGACTGCATTATGGATATTGACCACGTAGAGATTTTCGATGAAAAATGGAGCTTCGTCATTCTCGTCTCCAATCAGCACATTTATGGTAGCAGTTCCAGTAAGCCTGGGGCGGCCGAAATCTGTTGCAAGAACAAAAATGGTGTAGCGATCTGAAATTTCACGATCAAAAGGTATCACAGTTGTTATATTACCACTGGACGGATCTATGGAGAAAGGAAAATCTCCTCCAGCAATTGAGTAAGTAAACATGGCGTTTTGCGCAGAGTCAGCATCTGTTGCATTGACTGTAAGTACGTGAGTGCCTCGTGGCTGGTTTTCAGAAATTACCGGAGTATATAATGTCCTCTCAAATCGCGGAGCATTGTCGTTAAAGTCTTCGATGTTCACCTCGATGAATGTTGTCTCTACGACCAGGTTCACGGTGGCTTGCAAAGTCAGTATGTACTGCTGCCTGCCAGTGTCGTAATCTAGCAGGTCGTTGTCCGTCAAACTTAGGTCAGCGGTGAGCAAGTCAATGATGAAGATTCCATTGTACTCAATACTCGGCCGCAGACTGTACTCTACCGTATAATTGTCCGGGTTTATAAACTGTTCCCTGATCATTTCTCCTCTGAGAATGACGCTAGGAGAGAGCTCGTGTTCAGAAATTTCAACGATGAATAAGGTCACATTGAATCGAGGGCGGGTTGCATTTGTGTCTATGATTTGAACAGCAACGTCCACGGTAGTCTGGAGTGTGGGCAGTCCCAAGTCTTCTACAAGTACTTGCAATATCAATGATCCAGAGGCTTCTATGGAACCAAGAAATAGCATTTCACTGGTTACGTTATTTATAAAGAAATTTCCATCAGGTATATTTGGTAAAGTTCCTTCAAGGGAATATGTAAGAACAGCATTATCGCCGCTATCTCTATCAGAGCAGTTCAAATGAAGTAGAGATCTCCCAGACGACCCATATTCCCCCGTATTAAATGACACGAACAAAGCGTTGGAAGCACATACTGGGGGGTTGTCATTGTAGTCCAGCACATTAATAGTCACAACTGCAGAGGTGGTTCTCGGCTGCACCAAATTCATCTCATTGTCATTGTCAGTTGCTATGACAGTGAGAACATGTGTCCTGACTTCTTCATAATCCAATGAAAAAAGCAGCTGGATGCTGCCGTTCTGACTAACCAGGAACTCGCCAGGGTTTTGAGAGCGAAAGGTCACCACACTACGATTGTCACTGTCACTCGCTTCTAACGACGCTATAATGCTTCCAATGGGTGTGGACTCGCTGACGTTGAAAGTGAGCTCGGATGTGAACACTGGAGCGTGCAAATTCTCCGGTGACACCACAACTCGGAGATTCTGAGTCGTTTGAAGTACAGTTCCTTCACCTTGCCGCACTTCCCTGTCAGAGCACGTCACAGCAATGGTATGTGACGTCCTTACTTCGTAATCAAGTGTACCCACGAGGGTCACATCGCCAGTTGAAGACACGGAAAATGGAAAGGGAGTGTCTTGAGAAGATATGGAAATAGTAACTGCAGTCATGTCTCTGTCGGAACAGGTGTAAGATGCCACGTGAGTCATGGGGGGAGAGCTCTCTTGTAAGGTTATGGTCTGCTCCACAGCTGGGGTCAAGACAGGATACTCGTCATTCACATTTGTGACTATTATTTGGACCTCCATTGTTGCAGATAATGGATTGGAAGGAGATAAGTCAGTAACTGATATATTTAAAGTGTATTCTAGCACAGTTTCATAGTCCAGAGGCAAGACGACGCTGACTGCTCCCGTTTCATGACCCACTTGAAAGGTGCCTCGCCCAGTTCCTCCGGCAATGCTGTACACTACGCCAGTCTGTGCATCTTCTGCACTTACAGTGAAAATGGTCGATCCAATTGCTATAGTTTCTTCGATCACTGGGGAGACTATGTTTTGAGTGAACACAGGTGCAGTGTTGAAGGACTCAACACGGAGAGTGAGAGACGTGCTTGAGGATATCGAAGGAGAACCAGAATCGGAGCAGGTCACAGTAAGTTCAAATGATCCAGCTGGGAGGGTCGCATTGGGCCTCAAGTGAGCATCTCGGGCACCTCTTCTGGCCACAGTGAACAAGTACAGGTCCAGCAGCGGCGGCAGCATGGTTATCTCGATGTCTACGGCAGAATTGTCTCCCGTATCAGTGTCGTAGCAAGTGAAACTGAATATAGTGTCCCCAGGGAGAACACTAGTTGAAGTTCGAACGAAGTAGGTCCCCATATCTGAGAACAGCGGAGGTTCATTTACGTCTTCTACTCGGATGAGGACAATGGCATCACCGTGCAGACTCCCACCGTCTGTAGCTCTCACATTGAGCTGGAGAACAGGGAATGCCGTGGCATTCAAAGGCAGAACTGATGTCCGGATGAGGCCACCCATGTCGCTAATGGTGAAGTAATCCTGCCCACTTCCCGACAGTGTGGAATACAATACTTGGCCATCCAGGCCCCCGTCCAAGTCAGAAGCTACCACGGTTCCAACCAAGTCTCCTGCCCCGGCATATTCACTGATAGCAAAACTATATGACATGTTGCTGAAGGATGGTATGTATTCATTGATGCCTTCCACGATCACATTCAAGATGGCAGTATCACGTAGTGGGTTCTCTGAGCCATCACTGCAAAACAATACAAGAGAAAAGTTGCCAGTAGATTCAAAGTCAAGAGATTGAGACAAATAGACCGCGCCATTTCTCGTCACTGTAAACTTCTGCTGATCATTTCCAGATACAAATCCAAAATTGATAGAAGTGTGGTTACCAGAATCCTCGTCGGTACAAAAGAACATAGTTATTAGCCGCCCTGGAGTGAAGTCTTCAGGCAGTCTGACAATCTGAACAGAAGGACTAACTACTGGTGGGTTGTCATTTACACCCAGAACAGAGACTTCCACAAACACCAGCCCAACGCTCTCTGCGATGGGATCAGTAGCCAGCACTACAAAAGAGAAAGAAGACACCACTTCACTGTTGAGAGATCCAGACAGACTGATGTTACCCGAGAGCGAATCAATACTGAACGGAAATCCAAAAGGAACATTGACAAAGCTATAAACTAATGGTTCGTTCTCTCCAACGGCAGACACCACCACTACAGTGGAATTCGTCATGGCATCTTCTGGGATAGAAACTCTGTAGGGGGACTCTGAGAAGACTGGCGGAATAGAGTCTGTCACAACTATGCTGACTGCTAGGACACTTTCATCGACCTGACTGGGATCCTGGTTGTCAAAACACTGAAGAGTCAGTGAAACAACCAGGTTCCTGGACACATTCTGGTTGTTGCCAGCCCACACTACGACACCATTCTCTAGTCGAAAAAAGCCAGCAGAATTACCGTCCACGATTGAAGTGGTTGTATCACTGCCATCAGCATCTGTGCATGAGTATGCCTGAAGGGGCGTGCCCAGCACTTCATCGACAGTGACACTGTGTGCCGCTGTGGGAGGCAACAAAATTGGAGACTCATCATTTATGTTGAGTACTTGAATGTTCAGCAGGGCCAGCGACTCCAACCCTCCACCATCAACTGCCAGCACAGATAAGTTCCAGAACCTCTGAGCTTCATAGTCCAAGTTGCTAGAAACTCTAACAAGCCCGGTGACGGGCTCAACAAACACGACAGAGGTGTTCTCTGGATCAAAAAGCTGGTAAGTAATGGCACCGTGCAATGATCTGTCTTCATCGGTAGCTCGCACACTTCCCACGATCGCCCCAAAGTCATTTTCAGCGGCTTCAAAATAGTATGCACCTTGTAAGAAGGTAGGTCTGAACTCATTGACTGGCAAAATTTCTACTCTGAGTGTGGCTCTAGCAGTTTGAGGGCTTTCTCCTCCATCAGAGCAAATGACTTCCAAAGAGTGAGCAGTCTCTGTTTCATAATCTAATGCTCCAGCAACATAAACGGTTCCTTCTGATGTGATATTGAAATTCTGAGCATCAGTTGATACGCTAGATATGCTGTAAGAGATGTCGGAGTTTAAATCTGCATCGGTGCACCTTACTGTGAGCACTGGCGTGGCTAGAGATGCATTCTCCAGGACCATGTCAGTGTAAAATTGAAATTCAAAGGAAGGACGATTGTCGTTGATGTCTTCAACAAATATGGTAATGGTAGTCAGGGAGAATAGTTGATTGGAGCCTTCGTTACCTGCGCTCACTGATATGACATAGTTTTGTTGCTGCCTGGCGTCTAGAGGATTCCTAACACTCAAAACTCCTGTTTCTGAATTGAGGAAGAAACTGTCGTTGTTGTTACCGCCGACTATTTCGTAAACAACAGGGATGCTTGCGTCGCTAGGAGTGGCATGTACTGTAAGGATGGAAGTGGTGACTCCCGTGTCTTCTGTTATAGTTGCATTGTACTGTTCAGAGTCAAACACTGGAGCCCCTAGAGCAACAAAGTTCACAATTACAGTTACTAAAGAGGAAGAAGTAAGAGAAGGTACTCCTCTGTCAGTACAGACAACAGAGAAGGTATGGATAGCTTGGTTAGGCTGCTGGCGGTTCAAGATGACGGTACCATCAGACTGGATACTGAAGTGCTCCAAAATAGTTGATGGAGTGAGAGAGAAGTCAGTCGTTCCGTTAATCCCTAGGTCGGGATCTGAGCATTGGACAGAGAGGACAGGAGAGCCCACAGAGTGGTTGGTGAAGATAGTCTGGACATAACTGAGTCTGTCTAGAGAAGGAGAGTTGTCATTAGAGTCCAGTACTCTCACAAACACAGTTGCAGTTCCAGTCCTTCTAGTGGAGTTCAGAGCTGATGGTCCTCCATCTACAGCAATGGCTGTCAAGGTGTACAAGCTTTGGGTTTCACGGTCTAGAGGTGTCAAGCTGGAGATAGATCCAGTCACCGGATCAATGAAGAACTGGTTCTCGTCATCTAGTATGCTGTAGGCAAGCTGTCCATAACTTCCAATATCACGATCCGTAGCTACAGGAGGAGGTCCCAAGGCAGCCAAAGCAGGATAATTTTCCTGCACTGAAAAGTCATAGCTGGAAAACTGGAAAATGGGAGAATACTGATTGATGAACTGAACTTCTACAGTGACTATGCCAGTGGAGTTGTGCTGGGGATTGACCACATCAAAGCAGGTGACAGGAAGAACGTAAACCGGAGTTTCATCCAGCACCGCCTCAAGGCGAATGACTCCAAATCTGTCAATGCTGAATTGGTTACTGGGAGAATTGAAGGAGTAATTGAAGACTGTAAAATTCATTCTGTCATCAGCATCAACACACTGAACGTATCCTAGAGGATAGCCAGGCAGTTCATTCTGTCGTACAGAAAAGAGAGCAGACGGAGGAACAAGTGGTACCTCATCATTGGCATTGATCACATGTACTAGTAGTAAAACATTCGAGCGTCTTCCTTGTCCATCCACTGCTTGTATCAAGAGGCCGTGTTGAGATTGGTCCTCAAAGTCAAGTGACTTCATTAGTGATAGAACTCCGCTGGACTGGTTGATTGTGAATATATCGTCTGCATTTCCATCGATTATAGAATAGACTATTACACTGCCGTCATCACTCGAGGCTTGGACCTCACTGAAAAAAGCGTTAGTATCAGTGAGTTCGCTGACGTACCAGTCATATGAGGATCGAGTAAAGTTCGGAGCTTGTGGCTCTGGGATAAAAATGTAAACCTGGCCACGTATTTCCTGCTCTGGGCCATCATTGCATGTCACATTTATAAAATAAGCTTCTTCTCCAGACAAGGGCATGGATACAATAATCTGTGACACGCCCCTCGAAACTTGGGTTAGTTGAAAAGGTATACCTGACAAATTACCAGACACTACAGGGTTACCAAACGGCAGAGCATCGCCATCAGTGCAGGTGAGAGTCACAATGGTGGTCCCTATCGGAGTTACTTCAGGCAGCGTGCGACCATATATGTTACCATCTTGAAACACTGGCTCAATATCGTTGGAGTTGATGACATGAATGTTCACAGAGGCAGATCCATGGAGGACATTCGAACCATCATAACTTCCATCGTCAGTGGCTTGGACAGTTAAGGAATACTGTGCCGACATTTCAAAATCAAGTGGCATGGTGAGAACTAAATCCCCAGTAGTTGGATGTACATAGAACCTATTTGTATTGCCGGATATCAATGAATATGTTAAGATAGTTGGAACAGGGTCACCATCCATTGCCTGAACTTGGCCTATGTTTGCTAAAGTTCCTGTGGACTCAGACACAAAAAAATCATACGCGTCTTGTGAAAACCTGGGAGACTCCTGATTGGCGAATCGAACAGCGATGCTAGCAGATATATTTATGTGCTCATCACCTTCCCCTGATACTCGGATGTCAAAGCTGTATGTAAAGCTGGGCATGAGTAGTCCAGCCACTGTTACTTCTCCTGAAGAACTGCCAATTCTAAAAGATGACAGGTTGTCAGTTATGATAGAGTATGTAAGGCCATTTCTGTCCAGATCGGAACAGTTCAGAGAGATCACAGTGTGACCTGCTGAGACATTGCTCAAGATCTGAGCTGTATAGACAGTTCTGTCACACTGCGGAGAGTTGTCATTATTATTAATAACTGTAACATTCACAAGTGCAAGGCCAGAGAGAGGAGAATATGGATCACTGTCTTGAGCTATCACTCTGAATTGCAGAGAAGGCATTGTTTCCCAGTCAAGAGGTGAAGCCAAGAAGACATTGCCATTGCTAGGATCCACGCGGAAGTGGTTAGAACGTTCAACAGAGTACGTTACTAGTCCTTGAATACTGGGATCACTATCTGTAGCAAGCACCATCAGCACAACTGTACCAACTTGGGTTCTCTCCTCTACTTCCACATAATATATTGAACGATTAAACTGAGGAGAAGCAAGATTTTCATAAGAATAAAACAATACCACTTCAATTGTCACATTCCGGGAAGGAATTCCAGAGTCACTAACAAGAATGCTTAATCTGAATTCACCAGTTTCTTCTGCAGGGGTAAATGCAGCTGGGATAAAGAGGCTGTCTGACATGACAGTGAAGTATCTGTTATTGCCTTGTACGATGGAGTACTGGAGCTCTCCGGACTGGCCCCCATCTCTGTCAGAGCAGAAGAAATTGAGAATGCGTCCTTGTGATGTTGCATTGATTACAGCCTGATAGATGACATTCACACAAGATGGAGTGTGTTCATTGGCTTCCTCAACCTGTACAACAACCGTCACTGTTGCCGACATTCTTAGGGCAATGTCTTCTGCGTTGTCCCTGGCGAGCACGGAGAATTGATGCTGAGATTGCTGCTCAAAGTCCAAAGATCGGCTGATGGTGATGTTACCAGAGGAGTCACCAATGGCGAAGAAGTCAGAGGGTGTTATGATGGAGTATGTCACAGCGCCGTCCACACCTCCATCAGGATCTTGCGCACGAACTGACCCCACTACTGTCCCGACTGGGGTTACTTCACCGGTAAAGAACAAGTACGGTGCCATGGAAAACACAGGAGGATGCTCATTGAAACTACTTATCTGGACAAACAGAGTAGCGGTATCAGTGAGTGGAGAAACGAGACTATCGGAGCAAGTGATCTCTAGCGTGTAGTCCGAAGTTGTCTCAAAGTCTATAGCCTGACTAAGGAATACTTGTCCATTATTGTTGACAGTGAATATGCCTGTGGAATCTCCACCAGTTATTTGAAAGCTGATGTCACTGTTGGGACCAGCATCATTATCAACGCAAGTAAAAAATGATATCGGAGCTGAAAATACTGAGTAGTTCTCCGAAAGTCTGATGGATTGCATGGAAGGGGTTATCTCCGGTGGGTTGTCATTGATGTCCAAGACAGTGACTTCTACTAACGCCACACTTACACCTAGAGTGAAAGTGTCCATTGCAGAGACAAAGAACGAATAAAAAGATTCAGTTTCTCGATTTAGTGAACGAACGAGTGTGATGGAACCGTCTGTGAAGTTAATGACAAATGGAAAGCCAACGGGGGAGCTTACAATGGAGTACACCACTGTCCCATTCTGAGCCGTTGCTTGGACAAAATGTACTATGGAATCAACTGTTGCGTTTTCATTCAAGAAGACAGAATACGAGTTGTCAGAGAACAATGGAGGAGGAGAGTTGGTCACATTGATGCTGATGGCAATAATGCTCTCTGCAGACTGAGTGAGGTCGTTGAGGTCCTGGCACTGTAGAGTTAGGGAAACAATGGTGTCGGAAAGAAGACCAGAAGCTTGACCAGTCCAGACTAAAATGTTGTTGACATCAATGCTAAAATAACCTTCAGAGTTTCCATTTGAGATACTAATTGATGTGGAGAATCCGTCAGGATCGCTACAAACATAGCTCTGAATCGGGAAGCCTTGATGGCTGTCAACATCTACAGTAGTGACTGCCACTGCAGGAAACATTGTGGGGTTTTCATCATTCACATTAATGACTTCAATATTTAAGTAAGCAATGGATTCAAGTCCTCTTCCATCTCTAGCAATGACAGTCAAGTTCCAGCTAGGTTGTACTTCATAGTCAAGATTGTCAGAAATGAAAACACCTCCATCTGTGGGATCAACAAATATTACAGAGAAGTTTCCAGGATCTTGCAGTAGATATGTCAAAGAGCCATCTACTCCAGAGTCACCATCACTTGCAGATACTCTACCAATAAATGCTCCAAAATCATTTTCAGTAGCTTGAAAGAAGTACTGGTCTTGCGAAAACTGAGGTGTGAATTCATTTACAGGAGAAATGTCAATTCGAATCAGAGCTGTAGCACTTCGTGGATCCTCCACTGCGTCCTCACAACGCACTTCCAGAGAAACAGTTCTAGCAATTTCATAATCAAGCATTCCAGACACAAACACAACACCTCTCTCATTGATGCTGAACGAAAAGAGGTAAGGAGACTCTCCAGATAAAGAGTACGTGATATCCGAGTTCAAGTCCGAGTCTGAGCACTCAACAATAAGAACTGGAGTGGGTACTGATGCGTTCTCACTGGTTCTGGCAGTATAAAGCTGCACTACAAATGATGGAGAGTTGTCGTTAATGTCTTTAACATAGATTGAAGCAGTTGACAAAGAGTATAGCTGATCTGACCCAAAATTTCCAGCCCTGATCGATAGAGTGTAGTTCTGCTGTTGCCTGGCGTCTAGAGGATTCCTAACACTCAAAACTCCTGTTTCTGAATTGAGGAAGAAACTGTCGTTGTTGTTACCGCCGACTATTTCGTAAACAACAGAGATGCTTGCGTCGCTAGGAGTGGCATGTACTGTAAGGATGGAAGTGGTGACTCCCGTATCTTCTGTTATAATTGCATTGTACTGTTCAGAGTCAAACACTGGAGCCCCTAGAGCAACAAAGTTCACAATTACAGTTACTAAAGAGGAAGAAGTAAGAGAAGGTACTCCTCTGTCAGTACAGACAACAGAGAAGGTATGGATAGCTTGGTTAGGCTGCTGGCGGTTCAAGATGACGGTACCATCAGACTGGATACTGAAGTGCTCCAAAATAGTTGATGGAGTGAGAGAGAAGTCAGTCGTTCCGTTAATCCCTAGGTCGGGATCTGAGCATTGGACAGAGAGGACAGGAGAGCCCACAGAGTGGTTGGTGAAGATAGTCTGGACATAACTGAGTCTGTCTAGAGAAGGAGAGTTGTCGTTAGTGTCCAGCACTCTCACAAACACAGTTGCAGTTCCAGTCCTTCTAGTGAAGTTCAGAGCTGATGGTCCTCCATCTACAGCAGCAATTGTAAAATTAAAATAGTCCTGAGTTTCCCTGTCCAGAGAAGTCAAACTTTCAACCGTGCCATTCAAAAAATTCATAAAGAATTGGTCTTGACTATCTAGAATGGTATATATGAGCTGCCCATAGCTGCCAATGTCTCTGTCAGTAGCCATTACAGCTGGTCCCAATGGAACAAGACTTGGGAAATCTTCAGAAACAATGAAATTGTAATCTGAAAACCCGAACACTGGCGTGTACTGATTGATGAATTCCACTTCAACGGTGATAATTCCAGTGGAATTGTGAAGAGGATCTCTGACACTGAAACATAATACAGGAAGGACATACACTGGAATAGCCCCAAGCCGTGCCTCAAGGTTAACAAGGCCATCCATGTTTATGCTAAATTGCTCCGTGGGTGAGCTAAAGGTGTAATTCAATATGCTCCTGTTCACTCTGCTCTCTGCATCAATGCACTGAACCACACCTACTGGGTATCCTGGCAACTGGTTCTGCCTGACAGTGAACTGCGCAGAAGGTGGGATGAGAGGAAGATCGTCATCGACATCAATAACCTGCACGAGAAGGAGCACATTAGATTCCCTGTTTGCTTCGTCCAGCGCTCTGATGATCAATCCATGGCGCTGTTGAGATTCGTAGTCAAGTGTAGCGACAAGAGAAAGTGCTCCAGTGGATGGCTCTATATAGAATATACCATCATTGTTGCCGTCTACAATGGAGTAAGTCACAGCGCTAAAGTTGCTGGTAGCTTGAATAGACTGGAACGAAGAACCCGTCTGAGCAGTTTCAGGAACGAACCATTCATAAGAGGGACTGGAAAAGACTGGGGCCAATGGCTCAGGAACAAAGAGGAAAACTTGACCAATTACAAATCTCTCACCATCACTACAGGTAACGTTAACAACAAAAGCACTTGGACCGTTAAGAGGCCCAGACACTTGAATTTCTCCCCTTCCATCTTCTACAACCACGAGTTCAAAAGGAATCGTGTCGGGGATGTCTGCGGATATACGTGCTGTGCCGAAAGGAATGGCATCTGCATCTGAGCAGCTTATGGAGACGACACGAGTGCTAACTTGTGTCAACTCAGGGACAGTGCTTCCGTATATTCCGCCATTGTTAAAAATGGGATCATTGTCATTGGTGTTATTGATGCGCACTACAACTGACGCTGTACTCGAGAGGATGTTGGATCCATCAAAACTTCCACTGTCAGACACTCCAATGGTCAATTGATATTCTTGGATGCGTTCAAAGTCTACGCTGGCAGTGAGAATTACTCTTCCGGACGAGGGATCGAGGTAGAATGTACCAGCACTGCCCCTGATAAGAGAAAATGTCAGGCTGGAATCTGAAGAATCCAAGTCTTCCGCTTGCACCTGACCAACCACGGACAATGCAGGAGCTGATTCGAGAATGTAAAAGGTGTACAGAGGACGCTGGAATGTGGGAGGGTCTTGGTTTGCAAATAGCACAGCAATATTGACTGGGACTGAAACAAACTCACTGTTGTCAGAGACTCTAACATCGAGCACAACAGTGCTTCCTCGAAGATTGCGCAATCCTTGAGCAACAGTGACACGGCCGCTAGCACGATCAACTCGGAAGGCACTATTAGAAGAAGCTGTGGTGTACACCAATGAAGTTCTATCCAGGTCTTCACAATTGAGGGCCACCACTAAGTTCCCAATGCTTGCATTGCTCAGAACCTGTGCAGTATAAACGCCCCTATCGCATCGAGGTGTATTGTCATTCTCATTTATCACTGCAACATTCACCACAGAACTGTCAGACAGAGGGAAGTTTGGATCATTGTCGGTGGCCACTACATTAAATGAGAGAGATGGAGCTCTCTCCCAATCCAGTGCAGACGCTAGGAAGACATTGCCATTGTTTGGATCAGTGCGGAAATTGTCTGACCCTTCTATGGAATACGTTATCTGACCTTGAATGCCTGAATCAGTATCTCTGGCGGTTACTGATATCACCACTGTCCCAACCTCTGTAAGCTCGGACACACTGATGTCATAGGACGCACGTTCAAACACAGGCCTAGCAAGGTTGCTGAACGAAAAAGGGAGAACTGCATCAATGGTGACACTTCTAGAAACTTGTCCCTGGTCACTGACAAGAACTTGTAGGACAAACCGCTCCACACCACTTGGTGGTCGGAATGAGTTGGGGATAACAAGGCGTCCAGATACGATTGTGAAGAAGCCCAGTTCATTCCCACTCAAGAACATGTACTCGAGCTGCCCATCTGGTCCACGGTCATCGTCTGTGCACATGAAATCAACAATGACCCCCTGAGAGGAGGAGTTTATAATGGCAGTGTAAATGGCATTGTGGCACCTCGGAATGAACTCGTTTACACCAACCACACTAACAGCAATGGATGCTGTGTCCCTTAGTCTCACTCTGCTGTCTGCAGCTGCATCTCTGGCCACAGCTGTCAGCTCGTAGGAGGACTGCTCCTCAAAATCAAGACTTCTCAAAAGAGAAAGTGTTCCAGTTCTCTCATCCATGAAGAAAATGTTATTGAAGGTATTCAAAAGAGAGTAAGTGATCATTCCGTTAATTCCGTCGTCAGCATCAGTTGCAGAAACTGTCAGCAACACTCTGTTGATAATCTCAGTGTCTTCAGGAACGTGAATGGAATAAGACGAGTTCAAAAATTGAGGAGCGTGTCTGTTTATTTCTTCAACCCTCACTAGCACTCTGGTACTTGCTTCCAACACAGGTACTCCCATGTCCGCACAGAGGACTGTGAAGGCCACTCCATCGGACTCCCTGTTCGCCAAGTTTCCAGCGACAAAGATGTCTCCACTTATGGCATCTATGCTGAAGAGAATGTCATTTTTACTCTCAGGTGACAAACGATAGCTGACTTGGCTATTGCTGCCAATGTCACTGTCCATACAACTCACTGAACCCACAAAATATCCAAAAGTTTCATTCCCAAGCAGAGGACCATATTCATAAGTGGACCTTGTAAATTGGGGCTGGTTGTCATTGATATCTTGAATAGTGATGTTCAATTGCCCAGTGCTAGACCGAGGATCAGTCAAGGAGCGGTCATTAATTGTGATGTTGAGGGAATAGAATGAGACACGTTCTCTGTCTAGCGTACCACGAACTAGCACTCGCCCCGAGGGCGAAATACTGAAAGCTTCTGCACTGTTGCCCGTGTCAATCGTAAAGCCCACCATGCCATCCTGACCCCTATCATTGTCCATCCACTCCAAATCACTGACTCGAGTTCCAGGAATGCTGTTCTCAGCTACTACGGCAGTGCTCGAGATAAAGTAAGGAGTGAACTCGTTGATTGGAAGTACCGTTATCACCACCTCGGCTTGGTCGCGAAGAAGGGAAGAGTCTTGGCAGAATATTTGAAAAGTGTGTGATTCAGCAACTTCATAATCCAAAACAGTTGATGTTGTTCTTATAACTCCCGATGCAGAGTCTATTGCAAAGTGAGGAGTGTCTCCAATAATATCGTATGTAATGATATCTCCGAAATCTAGATCAGTACAAGCCACTTGAAGCACTTGGAAGTTACTCCCGACGTTTTCTGGAAGGCTCCTCGTATAAAGCACACTACGAAACACGGGAGGATCCTGAACAAAGTTCGTGATCTGAATGGTAAGGGATGCGTTTCCTCTCATCACAGGCACTCCGCTGTCGGCTGCAATTATTTCATATTCATAGCTCATGGCTTCATCATAGTCGAGCATCAGCGACAAGACGATGCAACCGTCACTAGGCCTAATCCTAAACCTGCTTTCACCAGCACCCAAATATCTCAGTGAGTAATGAACAACACCATCAGGAGTATCCGAACCATCCCTGTCTGTTGCCGTAATGCAGCTCACGGTCTCGCCTATCGTGAAGTTTTCAGGAACACTCAGCACATAGTCACTGCTAGTGAACTCTGGAGGGTAATTGTTGACACTTGTGGTGAATACACGGATATCCACAGAGCTAAATCGTGGAGGCACCCCAAAATCTGAACAAGTAATAGTCAGCACTTCATCAATGCGGACAATTTCAGAAGTAACCACAGTGCCATTCCCTAGAACCCGATATCTCTGTCTGGCACCCGAGTCTTCAACAAAAAACCGAATCGTACCGTTCAGACCATCATCCATGTCAGAGCATGCAAGGTGAGCAACAGTCGCCATGGGACCAGCAGCCTCTGATATTACCACTGGATCAGGATTGGTGGGAGTAATAGTGGGGTCATTATCGTTAACGTCCAAGACCATGATAATCACAGGCACCACGGAACTCAAAGGTCTAGAACCACTGATATCTCCAGCCAGTATGACATTCTGGGCCTGTAGCATGAGCACGTGCTCTGCATCTACCTCACGGTCAATAGTTCCATTAACACGTACTTCACCTCCAGAGGGATCGACGGAGAATAAGTTGGCATCATTACCTCCAACGATGCTGTAAGTAACTTGGAAGTAATCCGTCACATCGTCATCCACAGCCTGCACTCTGTCTACGAGCACTCCGGGCAGTGAATTCTCCGTGACTGTGGAAGTATAGTTAGATTGCAAGAACACTGGCACATGGTCGTTGAAGGGGAGCAGTGTGATGGTGGCAGTCACATACTCAGCATTCCCGGCATTATCCCGGCAAGTAATCCTGAGGGTATACCTAGGGATCAATTCCAAATCTAAGCCACTTTCTATTTCTACAGTACCACTCTCTGAGCCTATTCTAAATGGGGAGCTTTCAATAGCATATGAAACAGGAATCCTCAGTGCAGTGTTATCAGCATCTGTACACTGAACTTGACCAACTATGGATCCAATTGGAGCATTTTCTCTGACAGAAAAAAAGTACATGCTTCTTGTAAAAGCTGGTAAGTTGTCATCAACGTCCAAAATGTTGAATATGACGGTAACTTCGTTGGTATCATTGCTGGCATCAGACGCTATTGCTTGCAAAGTGTACTGGTGGATCTGTGTTTCGAAATCAAGAGAGGTCAATAGTGTAATGCTTCCAGTGTGTGAAGTAACTGCAAAAGGAGTCATCGAGTCATTTACGAAACGGTACGTCAACACTCCAGCCGGTCCGCCATCTTCATCCACAGCTGTAATTCTACCAACTTCTCTTCCAACTATAGCAGATTCTGGGACATTAAAGATGTATCCAGATGCGTTGATGAACCGGGGACTAAATTCATTGACGTCTGTGACAGTTACATACAGAGTGGCCACTGCTGACCGGGAAGGCGTGCCAGAATCTGTGCAGCGAACCTCCACCTCATGGAGACGTTGACTCTCGTAATCTAGCCGCCGAGTGGTCAAGACAATTCCTGCAGAATTGATTTCAAAAGCAGCGTCAGCTATTGATAGTCTAGTAGTGTCCCCAAAATCACCATCAGTGCAAGCAATGGGTGTGGCTAACATAACTTGAGCTCCCGACACAGTCTCAGGGATGCTGCCAGTGTATATTCCACTTGATAAAATCGGTGTATTGTCATTTGCATTCAACACGTTGACATTCACAATCGCAGTGTCGTTCAAGATCGGAAAGTCTGCATTCGAAACTCCTCCGTCGTCCACAAATACTTCTAACATGTAAAATCTCGGCAGGATGTCATAATCAAGAGCTCTTGCAAGTGACAACTGACCAGTTGTGGGTTGGACCACGAAGCTTGGAGGGTTTGTGTTGCCACTGAGGATAGAATAGCGAAGGCTGTTGTGGGGAGCTCGATCGCCGTCTGTGGCCACAATGTTCCCTATCACGGTGTTCACAGTGACAGATTCTGATACTTCCAGGGTGTAAACTTCCTGCGCAAAGAGTGGTGGATTGTCGTTTTGAGGAATAACATTGACTATTAAAGTGATGGTATCTCTTAGAGCCGGGATTCCTCCGTCTTCACAAGCAATTTCTAACTGAAATACTGAAGTACTTTCATAGTCTACGTTTCCCTCAGCTCTTAAAAGACCGCTATTGGTTAATGAGAAAATATTTGGAGTGTTTCCTTGAAGAATACGGAACACGGTATCCCCAAATCCCCCAGCATCACCATCCGAGCAGTCTAGATCATAGATATTAGAACTGACATATCCTTCTGTCAAATTCAGTAGTCCTGGACTAGAAGTAATCATGGGTCGGTCATCATTGACATTTTCAACAGTAATGCTCACAGCAGCTTCACCGACATTCGTTGGGTTGTTGACGTCATACGCCTCCACTTGAAGAACGTGAAACTGCTGAGTCTCAAAGTCAAGGGAATCAAGAAGGCGGACCCATCCAGTGGTTCCATCTACAGCAAATAAGGAGTGGGGCTGAGCGAGTCGATACCCGAGAGAAATCCCAGCTGGTGAGGATGCAGACAGTCTCGTGACGTCAAAAACAGGAGCAGCATTTTCCGGAATAGATATGTTGTAGATACTGGAGGAAAAAGTGATATTTTCACTAATGATAACTTCAATGGCTATAGTGGTGCTGTCAGATCTGAGCAAAGGTGGAGGTCCAGTGCACAAGGCTCTGAACGTGTGCAAGCCAGTCATGGATATCGGTCCTCTTGCTCTAATCTCTCCCGTGCTGGAGATCTGGAAGTTCAGAGAGGCGGGTGATGAGGGATCGAGGGAATACACAACTGCTGCATAAGGAGCAGTGTCAAGATCTGTGCACCTTGCAGAGAGGATCAGATTCTGTGAACTGTCGAGATGGTTTAGGACCCCTACATAGAGGCCCATGGTGAACGATGGAGGATTGTCGTCAACGTCACCTAGTAAGATGCGAACAGTTGAACTTGAGCTCATCTGTGGAGCGCCTTGGTCGCTGGCCACTACAGTGAATGTGTACATTGCTTGAGTTTCTCTGTCAAGGTCTCCAGAAACTAGAATCGTTCCTGATCTGCTTATGGTGAACAAAAGCGGGCTCACACCATTGAGCGAATACGCGAACTGCCCGTCTCTGTGAGTTGAAAGATCACTATCAGTTGCAGCTACTACTACAGCAGTCGTCCCAACCGTAGAATTCTCGAGGATTTCCACAGAGTATAGGTCAGAAGAGAAGACAGGAGGGAACTCATTGACAGGATCAACACTCACCAATACAACTACATCAATAGACATGGCAGGAGTTCCGCCATCTGCCACTGTGACGACCAGTCTATACTCTTGCTCCTGTTCATAGTCAAGCACTCGCTCAACAATGACAACACCGTCGTTTCTTACACCAAATTGACCTCCACTGTTACCTGACTCTATGCTATAAGTCAGCACACCACTGGGCCCACGATCGTTATCAGAACAGCTAAGGTCGAAGGGCATTAGCAAGTTCGGAAGTATGGTTTCTGGAATCCTCCATCTTGTGTTATTTCCTTCGCAGACTGGCGAATACTCGTTAACATCCATGACAAGTACCGTAAGTGTGCTCACGTTTATAAAATGGCTATCTTCGACGCTGATGGTGAGCGTGTAACTAGGCTCCTCGTGGAAATCCAAGTTTACCCGTAGAAATATATCTCCAGTGTTGGGAATGATGTCGAAAGCATCGTTATTGGAGCTGTTCACTATGTGATATACAAGTTGACCAAAACTTCCCCTGTCTTCATCCGTTGCTGACACAGTGAAAATCACTGTCTGAACAGCATGGGACTCGGGCAATACTACGGAGTTGGGCAAGTTGTTAAATGAGGGCCTATGGACATTGGTGGAGGACAAATGGATGTTGATAAAATATGAACGACTCAAACTAGTTGGAGTTCCCCAATCGGAGACAGTGACGGACGTAGTGAGCCTGTTAAAGTCCACATCTGCTAAACTGCCGTTGAGGTAAATACGGCCATTACCATCCACTGCGAGCACGTTGAAGTCATTCTCCAGAGTGTATGTCAGATTGCCATTCCTGCCGATATCAAGATCCGAACAGTTCAAAGTCAGTATAGAAGTGCCTGAAGTAATTCTGTCAGAAACAGTCACAGACAGCGAGGCAGTATCACAAAGTGGAGAGTTGTCATTGACGTCCCGTACTAAAATAGTGAGATAGACACTGTCTGATCTCTCGGGTCCGGGGATGACCCTTCTTTCAGTTACAACGACAGTCATTGTGTACTCGCTCACTTGCTCTCTGTCCAAAGTCTGTGCCACCAAGATCGCACCAGATTGAGGATCAATCAGGAACGCCCCAGGGTCCGATTCATTTTGGAAGCTGTATTGCAGCAGGTCAGTGTCGAGGTCAGTGGCAATGACAGTAGCAACCAACTGGTTGAGACTGGCGTCTTCGTCCACAAAGATGCTTGAGCTGTTGCTGGTTATTTCTGGTGGGCGGGAGTCATCTCGCAATACTCGGACCAATATTATGGCATTACTTGACAGAACGGGCACGCCGTGGTCTTCGCAAAAGACGTCCAAGTAATATTCTATCTGTTGAGAGCCACTAGGCACCGTCAGCATACTCTGAATGGTGATAATGCCAGTTCTTCTGTCAATAGAAAAGGCTTGGTCAGTGTTTCCACTGCGTATGGAGTACGTTATCAATCCATTCAGTCCTAACTCTGAGTCAATGCACGTGAGGTTCAGTATCACCCCACCCACGGAAAGAAGTTCACTTACTTCCAGAGCTCTGGTTCCCGTAATGAACGAAGGCCGGACCATGTTCCCATCAGTGAACGTCACCACAACTGTGGCCGTGTCCAATCTTGTGGTATTCAATCCAGGCTGGTCTTCAACCCTGGCATCAAAGCGATAACCAGCAAAGGTTACATTCTGGACAGAGTTCAAAAGAATGATGGTGCCGTCGCTGGTGACGTCGAAGTATTCGTTTGGCACTGCACTGTACACCAGGTTGCCACCCACTCCGATATCAGCATCTTCAGCCATCACTCTACCTACAACAAAACTGTTGGGCGGAGTAGTGCGCGACACGTCAAAGTGGTACACGGATTGAAGAAACTCTGGATCATTGTCGTTGGCGCCGAGAACCGTGATCGTGACAGTTGTAAAATCCGACTGCCCACTGGAATCGTTGCATTTGAGGTGAAAACCATAGCCAGTGGTCAACTCATGATCCAACCTGAGATTGATCCTGATCTCACCAGTGCGAGTATTCAAATGGAACGTGTTCCGAACCACTTCGGTAGCATTGCTGTAAGTGATGCTGTCAAATTCACCAATGTATAAGTCCGCATCCACACACATGACACGCAGCACCAAATGATCAAAAGGAGCAGACTCCAGGACGGAGGCGGAGTAGTTCCGTTGACTGAAACGAGGCATGTTGTCGTTAATGGGGAATATGAACATAAAGAGTGCATCTGCGACGGTGGGACAGCTCAGCCTGGCAGGAAAGCTGTCACAGCCTCTAATGTTGAAGAATACTTGCTTAACAGCCACTGGAAAAGTTACCAATAGGTCCGTAGAGAGGGAAGTGTCTGGGACGTCAAAATCTAAAGTCCTAGTGAGCACAAGCGCACCGGTCAATGGATCCAGGGTAAAATAGTCCGATATGACTTGAGTGGTGTCAGAAGAGATGGTGTAGGTTACATTCCCATCAGGGCCACAGTCGTCGTCGCATATTTCGTACCTGTTCATGTCCGAGCTCAGAGTTGAAAGGATCACTTGATTCAATGGAGCAAGCTCTGTCAATCGGATGTGGATGTTGCGTAGTCGCCTGCAAACATACGGATCACTACCTCGCGAAAGTTGAATGAAAATTTCCACCATTGCAGAACTCGACCCGTTCAGCAGCGAGTTGTCAAAACAAGACACGGTCAAAGAAAAGAAAGTGGTGTTGCAATCAAAGTTGTACGAGGATGCCGAGAGTTGTCCAGTTCTTGAATCTATTGAGAAAGGCGAATGTGGTACAGTGAGAATGCCATATCCTATCCTGCTGTTATCAGTGTCCACATCAGTGCAATTAAGGTCTATCAACTCTAATGAAGCTTCCATGTTGTTCTGAGGAGCTTGCACTGAGTACGAAGGACTTTGAAAAGTGGGAGGAGTGTCGTCAGCAGGCAATACGTTGACAATTATCACTATTGAGTCTGATGAGGATAAGTCAGATGCTGTTACAATAAACTGGTGCATCTCTCTGTCCTCATAATTCAGAGTAGTTCTCAGCACAATCCTGCCTGTTCCAGCATTCACACTGAAAAACCTATCGGCATCGGTGGTGTTAATAGCATACATTATCCTCCCGTTTTCCCCACTATCAGAATCTTCCGCAGTCACTTGAGTGACAAAAGTATTAATAGGAGAGTTCTCACTCAGATTGACCACGATTGGACCATCAGTTGTAAACATTGGCATAAACTCGTTGACATCTCTCCGAAATACTGTGACAGTAACTTGACTTCCACTATTGAAACGGCTGATAAAACACTCAACAACTAATGTGTAGTTATTGACTGCAATGTCCACTGCATCCACAGTCAGTACCAAACGTCCATTGATCCCCAGTATTTGAAATCCCGTGACCGGTTCAACGAGCCTGTAAACTGGTGGCTCACCACCAGCTGCGGTGCAGCTCAACTCAGCGACTACATGGCCCACCCTTGCATTCTGATTTAACAGCACTCGTGAATTGAACCTATTAAACATTGGCCTTTGAGCACCTACACAGAGTATAAAACAGCCATGATGCATTCTTCATACACCCCTCCTCTCCCCCCCAAATGTGTAATCAGTATTCAAGCATAATTGTGAGTTGAGCCAAATTAAGACAGCAAAAACATCTTCAGAAGTTTTATAACTATGTATCTTCATGAACCAAACCAGGCACCTCTATTACCAATCAACTACACACCATTAGACTAGCACACCTACTCTTCTACAACACTTACCCAATGTTTGAAGAAGGAAAAAAAGAAGAAGTGGCCTGTACATAGTGGTCTACTCCTTTCTGTAACTCACTATCTTCCTCACATAATGCTTGCCCATACACCCACCGTATAGTAGGCTAGATTTATGGGTGGGGACTTGCTAATATGTACATGCGTGAGAATTTTATGTATCACATATTTGTGGTGAAATCAGCTCTAAACAGAGCCATGAATGTCTGCATGAACGATTCCCTGTGACAAATGAATATAATTCGTTGTTCACCACAGATAACATTTTCAGTAAACAGACAAACAGATGTGTGTCAATAAAAAGTAAAATAAAATTCACAGGAGAAGAGGAAAATGGGGTAGAGGAAATGAAATAGAAATGATATTTATCCTAGCAACAATTCATAAATGATGACTAAAATGTTTACGATCATCAGTGGCACTGCATGTACAGAGAGATAAGAGGAAAAGAGGGAGAGAGAGAACAAAAATTTAATGCTAAGCTACAAAATAATCCAAGAATACACTTAAGAATCTCATGATGTTCAATACTTTTTCTAAACCTTCGATTACTAAAGACTCTACTCACAAACTTTTTTTTGTATATACACTATTAAAAAAATTATTTGGGTGCACGAATGGCCTCATGACCCCATGACCTTTCTCCCAGCCCTCACAAATAAAACAACCAATAACAAATTAATTAGATTGAAACTTTCTCACCTAAAGGGGGTCTGGAAAAAAAAGCAAAGGAAAAAATCTTAATTGTCGCCGGGGATTCGAACCCAGGGCCACTGGCTTTAGCCACCAGTGCTCTAACCACTGAGCTACGACAACCCTCGACTTCCAAGACCTTCACATTTTTTCCTTTATACTGTTGAGTAGTACCGCTTGCTGCAGTCTCGTACTCAACAGACCACCAATTATGTGCCGTCAGAACACCTTTTTGGTGTCGACCGGAAACACCTCATATTTCACATTTTTCCTTTGCTTTTTTTCCAGACCCCTTTAGGTGAGAAAGTTTCAATCTAGTTTTTATGAAGGGTCAGAACTTGATAACAAATTAATTGTAACAAATGCGGATTGAAAGTCAATCAAATGCCAATCACATAACATGTGAAAGAATTATAAGCCAGTTGCAAAACTGTCCTTACAACCAATTATAGAGTAAAGTAATTTTATCATAATTGCCAACAAACACGGAATAAAATGGTGTAGTAGTGAGTTCTGCATACACCAGATGAATTACCTCACACATCTGGTACTACATTCCTTTAAACTAGTTTTATGCTTATTTAGAATAATTTGACGGCAGTCAGCAATACTAATGTGATTCATAAGCACAACTTGCATGAGCGTCTAATATCCCACCCAAAATTTGGAGATAAGTCATATTCATTGTGTCTGACAACGAGGATAGGCCTTGGAAGAGGATTCATTACATACCAGCTACCATATTGTGTGGCAAGCCCAAGTATAAAACTGCACTGGTTAATAAAATCACCTTACCTCGTAACAGTGTCTGTACAGAACTTATGAGTGTAACCAGTTGGTATTTGACTCTGTTCTGTTCCATGAAACCTTCATTTCTGGAGTCTCGACCCCAACCAACTACACATATTTTTTTTAAATTGTTATAATGCGCATGTATTTAATTTTACTCACCTTTTTTCAGAAATTTCTCCTCATTTAGTATCGCTACGGCGTTTACGAGAAGAAGACCAGCCTCGAATAACGTTCCAATTGTGAAAACCATTTTCTTTGTTTAATCGTTGCCTAGACGACCTTTACCTAGTTATATTATTTCCGTCTAAATTCATTTGGGTAAGGTAACACCGAGTTCAGAATATAGATAAGTTCAGACGAACCTTTTTTACATTAACTAACTTTAAGTGTCACCACACATTTCCTCATCTAGTGCAAAGGGGCGAAATTATGATGAGGAAGGGATTTTTGGCATCATTTCCATTCAATAAGGGAACAGGGTCGTTAAACGAAATACACACACAAAGCACGCGCGATGCTTTCGAATTTTGGCGGAAAAAGTCCTTATTGTTTGATTACGCAGCAAAAATGGATGGAGAAGGTGAGGCTGGATCTGTATTTATATGAATGATATATGTATTTTTTGTAGGTGGTGTACAAGCTGGTTTTAAAGGGGCTCTACAAGAACAAACCAAATTCTTCAGATAGTAAGGTATTTGGGTTAAATGGTTATTAACTGGTAAAGCTGTACTATTTGCACCACAAAGTACTCTTACACTAGTGGTGTGCTTGAGCACAAATGGCGAGCAAGCCTGCCTAGTTAGGTTACATAAAGCTACAATATTGTTATCGTTTACTTTAATATTATCGCTTGAGATTGCATTTTCAAATGAGCTACTGTTTGCTCAATATTCTTTAAAGGAAACTTTGACTTTGGCAGCTATGGCCAAGCTGTGTGCCATTGATCAAGTACTGGGTTATTTGTATGACAAGTTTGGCATTTCAAGAGGTGAAGACAGTAACTTTGGCAGATACAGAATGTCCATTTAGAAGGTCAAAATTCTAGCTTGAACAGTGGTGTGGCAGCATAATTGTGGACCTTTCAATTGAAGTTTCACAAACAATAGGAAATACTGGTAATTAAATAGTTGTGGTTTGCCAGTTAGCTGTTTTATGAGGTTCTACAATGCTAGTTTAGGCAATATAGTAAACAGAGTGCTTTTTGAGTCTAGTGATACTCTGCTAAAATTTTAAAGGTGGAACATAAGTTTGGAATTTATTGAGCATGATGGATCGGTAAGTCTGACTATTGGGGCCAATTATGTGGAACTTGAGCTGACTGTAATGTACAATGGTATTGGTATGCATCTATATTTTCACTTGATTGGTATTGTGTACTAGTGGTGTGCTTGAGCACAAATGGGAAGCAAGCCTCCCTAGTATATGTTGTGTAGAGCGTATAACCATGACAAATAGCTCATTAACTTACCACCACCACTAATTTGAATAGAAAATGGAACCCCGTAAGTTTGTAAGTTTTAACTGCACTCACAAAAGAATTCAAAGCGGTAAACAATTCAATTTCCTTGGATGATACAGGTAAAAATCAATAAACCAGAGGATTCTGTTTAGTGAAGTTTGGGACAGGGTCGGCAGCACAAACACGCGAGGGTCAAAGTGCAAAAATGTCATACATACATCCAAACATATATGTAAATCCCCAATTCTCAATTCATTACCCTTATATAGTGTCTCGCTCGCCAAAAACAATATTATGATACACATGCTTCCATCTTTTTTTTTCTTTTTCTTTTTTTTTCCCCCTTCTTCTTCTCCCCCTTGTCTGTCTTGTAGCTATGACCCTTCCAAGAACTTTAAAGGTGCAGCAGTGCCAGTAGTGGAGAGTTGTTGGTCACAGATGCAGGACAAGGTGGCGGAGGCAGTTGAGGTATAGTGCAGTGAGCATTAGCAACTGGATCAGGTAATGCATCAATGAATACAAGTGTCTTCATTTGGTTGGTTAGAGTGGGCAGGCTAAAATACTGGAGAAGTATCAGGTTATGGAGAGGTTGCTGGAAGTGGAGGGTGTGGCAGGCAGCAGTGGAGATTCACCAGCATGGTGAGTTGGATGATTTCTAGAGGAAAATGTTTCCCCACTGGTATTTTTAGTGTCTTTTTACTTGTATGCAATTATGTATTCTCTTATATCTAAGTGGGAGTGGTAATTTCTGATTTAACCAAGTTTTCTGGCTAACTCGTTGGCAATTCATCTGTTACTTGATGCAATTACATGCTAGTTTATTTTCTTAATTGACATAAAGCGTATTTATAACTGTGAGAGCAGTTCTCATCATTTGCACATGGAACATCTTTAATTGTCTCAAATACATTGATCTGTGAGGGAGAAAATTATTGATCACATTATGAATTCTGCTTAATATATATCACAAGCCTTGAGTGACCATCTTGCAGTCAAGTGCATGTACGTATTCCACTGAAATAACTGCATTTGTGCCATTTGCATCACTCCACACAATTGTTCTCACCTTGTAATCATATCCAATTATTCTATTCTGCTCAAAACCTATTTCATATAAAAAGTCACATACGATCAAGTGCAATAAGACGAGCCATTTTTTAGATTCATTTCAAGACACGTGCAAAGTAAAATTATATCACAATCACATGGCACTATTATCTGGATTTTTACTAAATATATAGTTCACTGTCGATATTAATTTTCTAGTCTAGTGCTCAGCACCAAGTGTTTAAAATGGCAATAACTAAAAAGGTCGGCTGAGCATCAATCAGCAGTGAGATGAAGCACATGGAGTGCTTAATAAAAAGTGCTAAAATCCAGGAAGAAAATGGCCGCTTAACCTCATCTATGGTATTGCATTCAGCCTAGTAATTCAACTTAAATAGCTCATTGTGTTAGAATTTTTGTCCTTAGTGTGATCCATACGGGATTTTTTTTTTGCTGGGGGTTGGGAGACAGTTTACCTAGCCACATCCATTTTAAACCTGCACTATTGATGTACCTGGCTATATGAGAGTGTATACTTCACGTTGATCAATGTTTGGTCACATGCAAATTTTTTAATCTTATACTCGTAGAATTCATCTTTAGTCAACATACTCTATAACTTCCAATAATTCTCTGCCCCCCCCCCCCCCCCCCCCCAAGTCTGTAAGAAATTTTGTTGTTGTGCCTGTAGAACTATACAGTCGAACCTCCCTACAACGGGACTCCGAGAAGCAGTCAGACTCTCAACAACGGTCAGACCGTTGGGAACGGAGTATTTTCTGCATGTATGTAATGGATTTTTTGACTCCAAGTAACGGTTGACTCTCTACTCCGGACAACGGCCAAGTTGTGTGCCCCAAAATGTAATGTCTTGTACAAAATTTACTTCTTGGGACGGCCAGTTAGCCACACCCAACTTATTGATGCCTCCATTTTGCCTAGCCTTTCAATTTTAGCTTGCCACGCCTAACTAATTTATAACTTGTGTGCCTTTCAATTTAATAAAAGACATAATACTAAATGAATGCTAATACTAATTTTACATTCATTACAAATGTCCCTCTCTTAACTAGTTCTCTCATTCGGCAGACATAAACAGGTGGGCCGAACATGCGGTAGATACTGGGCACTTCCAGGCCATAACCGGCACCTTTGTTCACTCTCTCTCCTTGGACCACAGCGTGTGCTATCTACTGGATCCACGTCAACAGGCGAATCAGAGGAAACTTGAATTGAATTCTGGACATTGAGTGAAAAAGAGGAGCCCTGGACTGATCCATAGACAGATCCATTTAAAAGAAGCTTGTTGCTTTTACCTTTAATGTCCTTTGGGTTTGCCCCAGAGGAAATCAAAGACTTTCTCTCCTTTAAGAGAATACTCTCAGAGTTTCTCTTTGAAGGGGTCATATAACGTTTTATATACACCTTTCATTTGGTCAATTTACTTCGGTTGGATAGGATTACAGACACTTCAGTTGTTCTCAACAACTTGGGGGCTATATTTACCCATTCTCGTGCAATCTCTAACAGAAAGCTTAGAGATATCAGGCATGAGTGAAGATAATACTGATATCACTTGCTTTTGATCACTGTCTAACCTAACCTGATGTGAAGTGCCTTGAAGACATTCATCAATATCGTATATCACTAAGCTAAACTTACGTTCCCATATATTTACAAATTCTGCGCATCTTCACTTGCACATACAGTTTCTCTTCTCTTTACTGTCATTATGGAATCTCATTCCATTCCAGCTGACTGGAAGGTACACAAATTATTTCCTCTCCACAAGAAAGGAAGTGTATCTGAAGTTAGCAACTACAGGCCTATTTCTCACTTAAACATTCTTCATAAAGTACTCGAATTAATAGTCTACTCTAAGATAATAGATTTTATATATCCAAAAATTTCAGACACAATTTGGTTTTATCAGAAATAGATCCACTCTTCAACAACTTCTTCTATCATAGCTATACTTCAGTTTTCAATTCTGTGGAGTCAAAGCGACACACAGAAATTGTGTTTCTTGATTTTGCCAAAGCCTTTGATTCAGTCCCCCACAATGAACTTTATCTAATCCAAAAAACTCCGAAATAAGGTCAAACTCTCTACAAAGGCCAAAGGGTTCGTCCCCATGCATGGCTGTTGTTCGGAGGTTCGACTGTAATTCAAACAGATGCACTGCAATGATTTAAAAAAAAAAAACGGTTCAATTTTTGATGACTCTGATTTTGAGTCCTACAATTGCATGCAAGCTCATTCTATGCTTGCATGTATGTAATTTGCATCAACAATCCAGACTACCCAATTTTATTGAAATTTTATCTTTTAGGGCGCAACATTTTGACGAGATAAATGAGAATTAGAGCAGCAACAATTTATGATAATTAATCTGACTTAATATGATTCTCTAGCTAACCATATTTGTATCTATAATTCTTTTCTAGGAGACCAAGACCAGCACCAGAGGAGAATGTGAGAGCCATCGTGGAAGCTTCACAACGATTGTGCAAAACAGAATATGAACAAGCATTGGCCAAGGTATAGAGTAATACTAACAATAATAACAAATATGTCATATGCAATAACTGGTTTAATCTCTTAGATTGAAAAAGAAAATGAAGAGCTGTCTACTGTAGTGGTGGAAAGGCAAAAAGAACTTCAAGAACTAATTTCAAAAGAACCACAGACAATTGATCGCTTAAATAAAATCCAACCGGGGATCTCACCTAGCTGATGGAATTGCTATTATATTATATTTATTTGTACATTTCAACTATTCTCTGGCTCTGATAACCACAAAAGTCTCCAAGTGATATTTATAATTATACAAATTAATTTTCTTACACCAATTTGATATTAACATGAGTGATAAAAAATGTGACTGTAAAATTGATATGTTAAATTAGTGATAAATATATACAGATTGATCGATCAAAAATGATTTCATTGCTTAACTTTTAAAGTCTTAACAGTAACTGTCACCACTGAGTTTGAGCCACTCTGGTCCTGGTTCGCATGCATCACACTTGGTGTCGAAGCACACCACTGGATCATCACTTTCCTTTTGTCCACACTGCGAGTGTGCACTGCACTCTTTGGTCACATTAGAACACTGATTTAAATGCTCCTGGGTCATGGTTGGTTGTGTGCAGGTTGTAGAAATGATACCAGTGCTGCTAATAATAAAAACTGGGAGTAGTTGGCCACATCTTTGCACTGTGACACACTTGCTGTCGGGATCTGAACAAGTTTTCCCTAAGCAGAGGTCTCGTCTGCAGAGCCCACCAATCAACTCGTACCCTTCACAGCAGTCTCTTGTCCGTATGGTTATAGTTTTATTGTAGCTCGTACGTTTTCCATTAACAAATGTGTGCCTATAAAAAAATGCAAAGGATGGTTAATTCAGTCTCATGAAGAGCAAATAAAATGAGCCACTACTTACACTTGATGGGTGATGTTGAAGATGACTTCTTTGCTGCAGTATTCTGGTATGTTATTGTCTGTCGTTTCATGCTCATTAGATGGAGTAGTGGCTTCAGTAGAAGAGGTCACTTTAGAAGAGTCTTTTTCATCCGTCTCCTTCTCTTCCGTGTCACTGGAATCGCTGCTGTCCACCGAATCTGTTTCCTCTTCAGTTTGAGAGTGATCACTACTGTTTCCTTCAGCCAGAGCATAATTAGTCCTGTCAACAGAGTTACTACTACTTGTTGAAGTAGTATCTACATCTGAGTTGATTGGAAAAGAAGCTGCCAATGAAATTAGGAGCACAGTGCACAACAATGCTACCAAAGATGCCATTATTCCAGCTGGAGTGAATTGTGGGTTTTGTGATGGTCTCTCTAGAAAGTTGTGCTGGTTCACTCTTGCTCATTCCTGTCAGTGAGTTGCTTTTATAGGAAGACTGGGGGATATCCTGAATACTTATTGCAATTATTATATAATAATTTTTAAAAAACTTTTATGGCTAATGGGCAGCCAATCACTGATGTCATGCTCCAAATGGTGCAATTCAAAAAGTCCTTGAACCTAACAATAGAAGTAGTGGATACCAAGAGTATTTTGGGCACAATAATGAATTCTATTTATTCCTGTTCAGTCTGGTGTGAGAAAGTGTGCTACAATAAATCCTAGAAAGTTTGAACTAGTAGGAAAGGTTAGGGTGTATAAACAGTCTTTAGTGCAGCAATATATAATTATTCAAAGAGCTGGCACATGGAACCAGACTTAAATGATTGTGATAAATGAGCAGAATAACTTGCACATGGCTGTGCTGTGTTTCAGGAATGTTCGAATTAGCTGCTAAGCTACTAATGCCATGCATGTCTCCCTAAATCAATTCTTTTGGCAAGTCCTATCTATATTGACTTGGGTTTGAGTAATATAGCTATTACAAGATCGAAATAATCTGATAAATGTCTGTAGCTAGGCGAGGTAATGTATTCCTTGAAAAAATCTCTAACGAGATTTGAACTGGTGTCTACAGAATTCAGGTTCTGCGCAGCTCACTTATACACTACATACATACTGAATATTTATTTTGGTGGAAAAAGCGGCAGTCCAGCCCAGCGACAAGAACGCCTTCCATTCACCTCGCCGGCCGTGGTTGGATTTCCGACAACAAATGTCGCAATGGACTACAAATTAAATGCCACAACGACTACAACAACAACCAAAATTAGCTAAAAGAAAGAGAAAAGAAAAGGGCAAATGCAGAGATCGTTACTCTCTCGTTCTCCTCTTGTTTTTAATTGAACGAAAGTAATATTGAAATACGATTCTACAACTGTATTTTTGGAAAAGTCGAGGGAAGAATTTTTTGACAAGTACTTCTTGAGTATGGGTGGAGGAGATTTGGTAAGTTGATTAGTGACAGTTAAATGTAACACATCGATGCATCTAAGAGCCCCAGATATGTTCACTGTGACCATACACCTCCCCAATTCATGAGACAATTGAACTTTACCTGTTATGGAGTGTGTTTAGGGAAAATCTTTTGTGTTTGTCTGTGTGACTGCAACTGAAATTCATTTATTTTATACAATTGCTTCAGAATTTGAAGAAAAGCTGGCATCCTTCTACGTTTGCTAATCTTGAAAAAGTTTGGAAGGCAGAACAGAAGGATGAAAATGAGCGAAAGAAAATTGAGCAACTACAGCAAGAGTTGAAAGAAGAAAGAGCTCGGGAAGATCTCCAAAGAGCAGCCGAGGATGCAGGAGCAGTAAAGTGAGAACACTTCGTTCTGACTGGGTGGGGTGGAATTATTACACAGAGCTGCATACTGAAAACTAATTTTGGAGGGGCAAAATGCTTTTTAGATTTAGGAGGGAGCAATGAGAGTAAAACACATACATATTTAAAGGTCCTTGTAGTACTTAAAACTTACTAAAATATGCCAATTTAGTGTTGCATAGTCTAAACATTAGTACTAAGGAATTTCATGGGAGGGGCAAATGCCCCCTTTACCCCTCCCCCTTAAAAGCAGCCCCGACTCACTATTGACGAGACTGTTATCAAGGTTTCATCATTCAGACTATGGGAGCCCTAATATTTTTTATGAAAAAAAATTAATGATCAGTATAAGATATGAAAATGATAGCTCATTAGTTTGTTTAAAATTGTCCAGCACTTCTTCAAAATCAACACTTTCTAGTTCTGGTCTTTCAATAGCATTTCATAATAGTTTATCTAATTTTTTTAAATCTGCTTTTGTGACTGTACAAAATTTTCTCTTCCCCCCCCCCCCCCTCCCTTCCTTCCTAGCGAAAAATCCTGTATGAATTTCTGGTCATGCACTTGTAAGGTCAAGGGTAGCTTCTATGGTTCAGGCTTTGCTTTCCAAACAACTGTATTGAAACAAAGAAGGTGTCCTGTTGGACTGACCTTCCTTGTATGATGCCGGAAGGATACATCATCGGAATTGGAATTTGGAAAAAAAATTGGCATGTCTGTATATACTTACGCTAAGGATGTAATTTGTAGAGTGACAGTGCCTCTATTAGTTACGAGATGTCACACCATATGCGTGAACCACACAAGGAAGTCATGTTTTCCATTCCATTCTTGCTGGTGTGATAGGTGACACTAATGGGGACAACCTCTGCACTCTTGATTAATTCAGTGTATAGGCTGGACGATTTGAGAAAGGTTGCAAAACGAAGACAATTAAGTTTGTACTTTTGTTTTGTGCTTCAGCTTGATATTGTGTAGAAGTTTTAAGATGAGTACAATCAAATGAGCTTCGTGAGTATACTAGTCCAATGTTATGTTAACACAGCAAGCCCATATTTCCATTTTCCATCCAGTTATTGTATAGTTATAGTGAGAAATAAGTTTTGGGATGTATAAATCAACAAAGAATTGGTGTTCAAGTGTAAGCCATTAAGTGTTGGCTTCAGATCAAGCAGATGAGTGGTAAATGGGTTCCATTTTAAAATAAGTGATCGATAAGCTTATTAGTAAAAGTTTGCAATAAACACTAGGGCCATTCTACAGCTAGTTATATCACAGATTAGTGTTACTGCTTCAGGTTGCCAAATTTTTCGGATGAGGTTGGGAAGGAGTGGGTGGTGTTAGTGAGGCCTATTGTTTCTAAAGTGTCCATGTCCTCTTCATCATGCCTTCTGGCTGTGAGGACCGACTTCCCTTACTGTCTGAAAGGTAATTGCGATAATTAGATAATGTTAACCCGTTTCTGCTCAGACGTTATTGACTTTTAACGATTGGCTATAACAACAGATATGAAATTAGCTTTTCCTTTCTATAATACTAAGTGTTAGGGTATTATTTAATTATTCTTCAGTGCACATGTGCAAGATAACCAGTGGTTACTGGGTTTCTATTCCTGTCCATCTGGTTGAGCATTTCATTCACCATATGAACCTAGACCTTGAAAAATAATATTGGAAGGAGTTTTGCTTTAAGAGTGACCCTTTCTTTTGTCCTGATCAACAGTCACCTAGATTGATGTGAAACAAGAGAACGATTATAATTATTGCAAAAAATAAATAAATAAATAAATAAAAATAATTTAAAAATAAAAAAGGTACAGCAGTCAGCTCCGTGTGCTTGAGTACTAGCCATTGTAGGCTACAACGCCCCAAATCATTACGTCATGCACCCAATGCATGATCAATAGTCCATGTGCATCCCCTGCCTGCTTTTATTGCTATACACTGCACATCTCCATTTGAAATGGAAGTTATTTCTAAGTGCATAATTTTGGGTTCGCTGAATGTTTGCATTAAAATTAAAAAAAGAATTTGAACTGCTCATGTTGAACTTGATTGACACTGGTTGGAAACCTTTATAATAGACTTCCTTTTTTTTTTCTTTCTTTTTTTTTTTCTTTTTCTTTCGAAATATTATGGAAATGTCATTTTGAATTTGTTCTGAAAATGACTGTAGTAGTCTCTCTGTTACTTTGTTTGTCTGTCTGTCTGTCTCTCAGTCAGTTTGTCTCTCAGTCAGTTTGTCTCTCAGTCAGTTTGTCTCTCAGTCAGTTTGTCTCTCAGTCAGTTTGTCTCTCAGTCAGTTTGTCTGTCTCTCTTTAAGTATGGAGGATTACTAGACTAAAATCTGATCCACCAGTGAAGAGGAAATAGCAATTGAAAGTTTAGCTTTATTATTATTATTAATTGGCTGGTTACCAATTTTAATAAGCCGTTCACACACTATCTTTTTAAGTATGAATAAAAATTCTACAGACTATGATAGCATGCTTATATACCTTTAACTTGTTATAGCCACAGTTAGCATGCCTGCACATAGTACATCAACCAAATGATCACCAGCATTTGATGGACTATGTTACAGTTTGCTATACCAAGTAATTGTAAACTAGCAATCCAAGTGCAATGAAATCAACAATAGCTATGATCGATATGATGCAGGCCCTAATATAGTGAAGAAGATCTTGAAGTTGCTATAGATAGATGTATCAGATTTAAATACTAGAGAAGGTAGTCCTCAAATATTTTGAAAACATTGTTAATTCAGTAAACTCTAGTGTTTCACTAAGAAATGCTAGCATATGTATATAGCATGCAAAATGTCTAAATTAGCATTTTATAAACGTGTTTTTTTATTTATTGATTTGGCACGTATAATGATAGTCATAATTTTGAGGTCACTGCGAATTGCTATGACAAAATTATATCAATACCCTCCATTGTGATTTTTATGCTGTTGTTGGTACATTTTATGCATTACACTGAGTTGGCATGTTGCCAGTGGTCTCACAGTTGAGCAAGTGAAAGATGATTTAGTAAATGTACCTTGTCTCAAATTTGGCGTAAAGATGCTGAATTATTAATTATGACTGTGTGCAAGTTCTGCGAAGTTTGTCTATTAGATGAATGTTATACTACATCTAATCTGGAGAGAGGGATTGTGTATAGGAGTATCAAATAGTTTCTTTCAGACTACACCCATGACTGGATACCTGACATATCTTCCTTGAATTATTCCATATGCTTTACTAAGACAGGTCTGTAATCTTCAGTGCATATTGGCTTCAGTTTTGCTGAGGCTTTTAAATTTCGTAATGGCCACACCTGTTACTGGAACTGGTATTGTAGGCATTTGATTACTTCTGCCGACTGTCAAGGATAAAAATGAGCATAAGTATTTGCATTAGACCGTACAACATGCCGAAATATAATTCACAATCTAGTTAACAAATCTAAGTTTACAGACATTTAATCTTGAAATGAGGCTGTTGGATAGTCTTGAGTCTACCTCATATATTTTGTGTGATACTTATTAGGAAGAAAGATAGTAGAGTGGATTGGCTGTACAGTGGTCCAGCTGCAGCAGTGAATCGGGAGGAATATCTCTTAGGCAAGAAGATTGACAAAGGAATGGACCCAACTCTGCAGGATGCAGAGAGAGAAAAGGAGGTATGAATCAATGATTTAAATTTGACTTGTTGCTGTTTTTTCCCCGACAGTATGGCTAATACAGCACAACTGGTATGAACTTTTAATGCTCAGTGTTTGGTGAACTGTGACATTGTACATCCAGACTAAGGATTAGATGTATTCTCTCTCTTTCACAGGCTTTTTTGAGGATTTCTTGACATAGTTATCTATGTTATTTGTGTGAATATGCAAGTATTACAGAACTAGCTATTGCTATTAGTGCGATAGCTGCAAATTTACTGTTATAAGTAACAACATAGTTGTCATCATATAAAAACAGGGATATTTCAGTGTTATTACACTTCTGACTATATAAAGAAGGGTTTACAACTACATTCAGCTTTTTTTTTTTTCTAGCTTTTTTTATTTCCTCTATTTTGTTTCATCTATATATTTTCCTTTTCCCTTTCTCCCCAAGCATTGAAGTGTCTGATTAATCAGAAGCTTCAAGCAAAAAAAATAATACTAATTTGTCTTTTTTAATGGCAAAAAAAATTACTTTTTCCACACAGAATCATGTAATTAAGAAATGAAACAACACACAAACATACTAAAAAAAACATGACCTGGCATTGGATCACATGCCAGTTGACAGAGGTGAGATAATTGATTTGGGTGATACCGTAGAAGTGTCTAGGTTTTTCTTCCAGGAATCCATGAATGCCTCTCGTCAGCTCATCACAATAAACCCGCGAAACCGCTATTTCATTTCCCGTTTTTAGTCATGGCTTCCTGGGTGGAAATTAATTATTTTTAATTATTTTGACTTCTGAGAATAACTAAACAAATGAGGCTAGTTTAATTTCCCTTTTTAGTTTAGTCATTGAGAAAATAAAATCTTTATAATCCTCCCTCCCCCCCCCCCCCCCCCCCCCCCCCCCCCCCCCCCCCCCCCCCCACACACACACACACACATGAGCCTTGCAACACTACCAATAATACCTTATAGTAAATCAACTAATAATATAAATATATATTAAATTGAAACAATCTAGTTTTTATGAAGGGTCAGAACTTGATGATTATAAGTACATTATTTATTTTTATGTGAAAAAGACACTGATTTAATGAATTCTGGTTTGTATTTACTGGACCTGTCTCTCTCTTTTTTATTATTCTACAGTAATGAGATTGTCTTCTCAGATTATTACTTGAGAGTAGCATATCGTCTTCTCCAGTTCGCAACATTTTAATAGTTTGTTTGGATTTGTTGTTCACCACTAAATTGAGTTAGAAACTCTTGAGATGACTTAGCAAATGTGATCCACTATTCTTAGCTCCATGTGCTGCTGGTGACTTGGCAATGTGATCCACTATTCTTAGCTCCATGTGCTGCTGGAGATAAAATTTCAACCACCATTCATTGTTGATCATTTTTATTGCTGCAGGCAAGAGTATTTTTCTCTTTACCACTCCCTCAGTCGTATCGCATTACTGAAGGCATACAAGCATGCTCAATAAGGTGTGAAGTTTCCCCGCCAACCTTGTGCAATGCTCTTTGATCTCGCCTTTGTTACCATGGGTGAATTACATTCCGTTTGATATACCAAACTTGGCCAGTTTATTTCTGGCCTCCTTATAGAATAGTATCGACCAAGGGAGAATTTAAGTCTTGTGTAAATATAACCGTCTTTTCATGCGTCATTTCCCACTCCCATCAGATTTCAACCAGAAGGTATGGGGGATATTTCTACGTTCCTAAAACTGCTCTGTGCAACGTATGGTTGTGGTTCTGGTTCAGTAGTTCATTAGGGATAGGGGAAAAACAAACTCGTTTACTCATAATGACAGTTTAACAAGTGATATGAGACTAGCAAGTTCTTTCTATATTCCTATAAGGATATAAGGAATGTAATGTAAATTATATATATACATACACACACATGCAAAAATATGGCTCTCAACTCTTTGAGCACTTTTATTTTTATTTAATAACTCCCACATCAGTTCAAGGTTTACTATTACACAGGCAAGTACAAAAACTTTGTAGATAAGTTGAGCATTCAGAGCAAGATGGCATATGTTGTTGTTGTTATTGTTGTTGTTGCTGTTGTTGTTGTTGATGTTTAACTTGGTATGGTCAAATCAACAGTAATTTTTGCGATTCTGAAAGAGAATGGGTTTGTTTGTTTTAAATCCAGCAACACATGTTCTAACAAGTGCCCCATATGTCTGCTTACATGTGGCTTCATGGTAACTAATATAGTTATGTTCAGCAGTTGTTGGTTACTTCCATATTTCATTTTTTATTTATGAACCTATTTTATTTATTTTTAGAAAGGCTTAAAGTTTACTTCTTTTGGAAAAATAACGCCTGAGCCAAATTAAAGCTATATTTTTGCTGCTTGATTTTTAAAAAAATACAATAAAAAGTAAGTCTGACATTATTACATTATTGCTTTTAACTGAATGCACAAACAAGCTGGTGAGCATCTGGTTTCGCGGTATGATGGCGTCAGAAGTGTATGCGGTTGCCAGCGGCAGTTACATTTGTGTTCCCAATGTCTGAAATAACATCTTGGCACTTTCAAATAAAACAAAAAAGTCCAGGTGAACACGGTTTTTTTCCATTGTGGTCTTCTAGTAAGAGATGTACTTTGATGTTCAGCATATGTTTCGTCTGGTGCTGATGTCTGTCTGCTTCATTGCTGTCTCTTCACCTTTCACCCAAGAGCCGCAAATTGCAGTTGTAACTCTCCTAATGGAGCAATCGCCATCTGTGGTCTCTGTTTACCCATAGACACATGACGGAGTTAAACATTGCCATAATTATTAATTCAATTTTGTAAGACATTTAGGGGTTGATGACTTGACCCTTTGGGATTTTTAAATGCATTTTTCTGACCAATGTTCATTACCTAAACTGTGTTACGCCCATTGGAATTAATTTGTTATGCAGGCAGTGGCCACGGGAGGAGGGGCACTTTTTATTGAGAAGGGATCCAATGCAGCCAATTCTGCTGCTGACATGGCGATAAAGATTAGAGAAGACCCCTTGTTTCTCATCAAGCAGAAAGAGCTGGAAGCAAAGAAGAGATTGGCCAGTAACCCAATAAAATTAAAGCGGCTGCAAGAAGTGAGTGCAACCTCTGAGCATGCAAGGTTGTAGCTAAAGAATGCAGCATCCAAGAGATCTCTAGCTGAACTTTGCTTATTTGCATTTCATTCTTACTTTTGTGTTGTGTGTGTCCCCCCCCCCCCCCTTTTTTTTTAAATTTATTCTTCACTTGTTTAATTAATTAATTAATTTATTTATTTATTTATTTTTACTTTTTTAATCCAGATTGTGAAGGCTGAGAAATCTTCACATGGACATAAAAAGAAGCACAAACGAGATAGAGATTCTGAGTAAGATGTCTGCAGTTAGAATTTAGGAATATTGTCAAAAAAGTTTTTCCTGCAGGTCACCTCCCCCTTCTAAGAGGGAGAAGAGGAGATCCCACAGGGATTTGCATTCCCCTTCACCTCCTTCTCGGAGAGAAAGACGAGACACACCTTCTACTGCTACTGGGCATGGCAAATCACACCAGTCTGCGCACACACAGTGAGTAGCTTGCATGAAAATCAAACTTGACAGATACATATGTATTTTTGTAACAAGTGAAAATATAAACAATGAGAGTTTAGATTATCTTTTGTTTACTACCTGCACTCTGGGAAAAATATATAAAACACTTGAGAACATTTGAAACTAAGATAGTTAAGCAAGTTTATATTAAGTAATTAACTTCTCGTACAATTATACCATTTCTCTTGGCCATGTAAAAGATCTTCTCTTATTAGAACATAGCTGATGTAGTTTTTGTATTGTGATAGAGGGACTCTAAATCGCTTAGGTCCTTCAAAGAGGACACTATTGACTTAATGTCCCCGCCTTGAGGGCAGGGATGCTTAGTGTCTCTCCTATTACATTGTTAGGAAAGGTAGCTATGTTCAAACTCATCAGGGGATGTGCTCACCATCGATTGTATTGTTAGGAGCAATCACTAGGTTCTAAATTAGTCAGCTGTCATGAACTACCATTATTAGGGTCCCTCGGGGCCGTAGGCATGCAGTTACTATGCTCAGGGCGCTACAGCTTAGGGCCTTCAGGATCCTAAAAATGTTAGTTCCTTGGAAGGCAGCGCCTAAATAATAGTTAGAACATAGCTAACCCCTTTTTTGTATTGTGAAGTAGGCACTCTATCCAGCATAGTGTTGTTCAAGTGAGTGCACAGAGATACTAAATGCCAGAAGGGAGGATACTAAATGCCAGAAGGGAGGATACTAAATGCCAGAAGGGAGGATACTACTGATAGTATCCTCCCTTCTGGCTAATAGTATCCTCCCTTCTAGCATTTTATTAGTTGTTTTTTTTTGGTTTATGAGTCGTGCAAGCATCAATTAAAGAATTTTTATTTTATCTATGGTGCAAGAATGTTGTTTGCACGGTTTTCCTGTCAGATGCGAAAGATAAGATGGACTCATCGCATGCCTTGCACACTAACAATATTTTTCTTAACTAATACAATCATCACCAAAATGAGAAAGTGAGAAAGAAACCAATAACATAATGAACAATAAAAAAGCAGTTATATATGTTGCATATGTTATTTTAAAAGTTTTAGTACTATTCTTGTGGATGTTTATATCACTACAGTTATGAAAATTAAAGGCACCCCTTCTAGTATATTGTTTGCAATGTAAAAGCACTACATTCATGGTATTTTCGTTGTATTTTGCTTATGTAATCAAAATCCTTCCTTATCCATCGCAAGCTGTTCATCAATGTCAGATACTGTAAATACAAACTTTTTGCATGGCCTTACATCTTTCAAAATTTCATCATCATGTAAAGGTTGACCAAATCTTGATTCAAAAGCTAAGCTAGACTGGAGATTGACTGTAAAGAGCAAAGTTAGAGTACTGATTGTGTCAAAAAGAACATTCCAGCCCACCCATCTACATTACCTATTTTTCGCATTTCAGCTCAATTGGTGAGATAAAATTTACAAAACGGCTTTGTCTGCGGCCCGAGGGGTTCGACGGGCGGTAGTTCCCGAGATTTCGTTGTCTATCTGTTTTAGAGCATAGCAACTATAGCCTTAGTTACCAAATAATTTTTTCTATCCTTTGTTCTATGTTGATACTCTACGACAAAGACGGCAGAGACATTACGGAGAGGTGTCCAGTAATTGCAGCAATTCTAAGGAGCCACGGCGCATAGAATATTTTCATGTGTTGTGCGCTCGACTCCAGTGAACCAGCAAAAGTGATAGGATTAGAGTCAGGAGAATCAATATCACTGCGTTTTCAGCGAACTTAGAGGGGCTTGACTTGAAAGTTGACTGTGAGGAGCTAGACTGGAGAGCTGACTGTGAGGAGCTAAATAAAGGAGAGATGATTGAGTTGAAGAAGGTGGAAGAGTAGCTGGTTGAAAGAAGATTTAGGAGATAGTATCGCCCTCGCTACGCTCGGGACGGTACAGCCTGCAGCCCTCAAGGTTCTGTGGGCGGTAGATCCCTCGATTTCGTTGTCTATCTCTTACCTAGACTCTCAAGACACAGCCTCATTTGTCATATGGGCAGCAATTGAACTGAACACAGTAGGCTGGTTTCACTTTTAGTAACCATTTGACAGGGTTAAATTTCAGACACTTATTTTGGTTTCAAGCCACCTACAGTAAATGAAATAAGTTGTGCAGTTTGCCGTAATGTGTGGGTTGTGTGGTTTGTAAGGGAGAAAGACTTAGTTCAGTTTTTTGACCTTGTTTTGCAGCCACAATGTAGAATGGAAGCTGGGTACCATAGATAGAATCTGGACTTACTTTTTAAGGAAATTACACAAGCACAATGGATATCAATCAGCACCATTTTAGGACACTCAGAAGAGAGGAAGTGGGGAGAGAGGAAAGTAGGAGGAGGAAGGGGAAGTGTATATATGGACTTTAATGGGAGGTGGAACTGTAATGGAGAAGAATGACCAAAGAGAGGAAGGCACAGGTCCTGAGAAATGACCAGCTTGTTCTGTTTTGTGTGAAGTTGTTTTTGTTTTTGGTGGTGTTAAGAAGCCAGTGTTGTGTTGTATTTTTGGTCATGTGGTGTATGATATGGACACAAATGGAAGGCCATGCTGAGGTCATTGTTGCTGTTTATTAAGCTAATATTACTAGTGGTGCACTTTAGCCCTAATGGTGAGCAAAACTTACCTAGCTATACTCCTTATTTATTTTTATAAGCAATAATGAAATTGTACACAAAATATATCTTCATCCACATTTTTTCTTTATATAAGAGCTAAGGAAGAGAGCACTTCCAGCTACACATGAGCAGACAGATAAAAACAAATGTGTAATCACATAAGTAGGCTATTTTATAATTAGAAAGAATAATTTTCTCGAAGCCCAGATATCGTCTTTAGCAACACACTGAAGTCGTGGTTAATCTTTAACAGCATATTGAAGAGAGTGCTGTGTTTTAGTTGCTACCTAATACTTACAAACCCACTCATGATGTGATTATATCTGCCGATTTGAGTCAATGGTGTCATGTGTGTATGTGTGCGTGCATGTATGTAATGTTGTATGTGTTTCATTCTCTCACTTATATTATTTCAGGGAGTCGACGCATTCTAAGTTGACATCAGGAAGACAAAGATATCAGCCCTATTCCAAATCACGGTCCAGCACCAGGTACAGTACATATTTGGATGGATGTATGCTCCCCTCCCACATGCTACTTTATACTGGGAAGATACAAAATATTGTTCAATGATTCCGTCATTCTTGGCTGCAGTATTTCAGTATTTATTACCAAATTTAATTGGTTTTTATGGTTAATAAGTCTATCATTAACTTCTGAATGTACAAAGTTGTAGCTAAAATATACAACATTCAGGCAGCTGTAAGTATATTATGTCTATGCAAAAACACTGGGTGGGCTAGTCTATAGTCTATTTTTTAAGAAGCTCTAGAATGTTTCTATCTAGCGGTAGGTACTGTTGGAATGTTTGAGCAGTTATGTCATAAATTATCACCAAGGCAACCAGACCAATTTTAATTTTAGAAACCGCTAATATGAAATTATGGTGAGAAGTTGGTTTAAGAGGAAGGGACTGTTGGTATGGATAGTCTAGGATGGAAGAATGTTGAGGAAGGCAGCTAGTTGGGGTTGAGTTGGGGACTGAGGAGAGGTTGCTGTGGTAATAATGAAAGTCTGTGGTTGAGTGAACACTTCCCCACGTCAGGAAGGACGTGGCCTGCTAGTTGCTCTGAGTTGCTGACTGGTATGGAAAGTTCCCCCTTCCTTTGTCCTGTATACTTCGTTTCCTATTTCTACATCCACATTCTGACCCCCAACCCACTCCCCTGAAAAACAAAAAATTTTAATAGCTTTGTTCACCTAAGAACTGAAAGTTTGGGTAGGAACTAGAAACTCGTCAACTAGTATATTATTATTATTATTATATTATTATTATTATTATTGGCAAGCGAGTGAAGTGAGTGAGACACTATCAGGGGTAACACCATTGAAAATCAGGGATATTAGTTTATATATATGTGTGGACACACATATGTAATTTTGTACTTTGACCCTGGCATTTTTGTGTTAGCTTGGTAGTCGACCCCATCCCAAACTTCATTAATCAGAATCCCCTGGTTTATCAATCTTTACCCGTATCCAAGGAAATTGAATTGTTCACCGCCCTGAATTTTTTTGCGGGTGCAGTTAAAATTTACAGACTTACTGAAGTTTATTAGTGGTGATGGTAAGTTAGTGCACTATTAGTCATAGTTATATGCCCTACACAGCAGTGTTGTTCTAGCTTGAAAATAAAGTTACGTTCAAGCCTGTGCAGTAATTCCTTAGAAATGCCTTTTGTTGTTTTTTTTTGTTTCATTTTTTTAAAAAGTCGGCAAGTGGTTACTATGGCATTGCAACCCCTTTACCGTATTGATGTAATTTAGTCACTTAGTGTTAGAAGTTACAAGTTAAACTTAACCTAACTTAGGGAGGCTCACTCGCCATTTGTGCTCAAGTACACCACTAGTTATAGTTAGTTGTCATGGTTTAATTATAAGAAAACTGTGCTGCTTTAGTGAAGGTCATGCTCTTTGCAGGGCTGCTTTTAAGGAGAGGTAAAGGGGGTATTCACCCATGCTGGGGGGAGAAAAAAAAACTTTCCTCTTCCCCCTTCAGAAATTCTTAATCCTTTATTTAGGAAATTATTATGTATTTGGTAATTATTTGTACTGGTTACCAATAGATTTGACAGTATTTTAAATATAGTACAGAATTATCAGTACAGCAAGTGAGGCCACTCATACATTCTTAATTTTAGACATCCCTTTATCCTATACTGTCATGATAAAATTAGCTTAAATTAAGTACACTTGCCGTTCAGATGTCAGCCAATTAATTCTTTGAATCTACCTCTGGAAAGTTTGTTAATACTTTATTGTTTTATACCTTATTTGTATCAAATAGGGAATCGATCCATTAGTGAGCACTGGTTGTAATATAATTATAACGACAAAGGAACGCTATCAAACAAGATGGAAAATTGTCATAGTTACAATTGAAGCAGTTCAAACCAGGCAATTGCTGTCTGGGAATAAGGCAGAAATGTCAGCGGTATGCCAAGTGGGTAAGTCCGGTTTGACGGTCGTGCCTATTCGGCACTGGCGCGAAACATGTGAAAGGAACAGATGTAGTAGACATAGTAGATCTTAGAATTCCTCCAAATTTTTTCGCATGACAGAAATGAAAGTGCAAGCTTATTAGTGAGATCAGCTAAGTGAAGGCAATTCTCTGTTTCTAAATATAAAGAAGATAAAAGAATGCCTGTCAGTCTGCTGCTGTGGAATGAAGCCTGTTTGGACACCTTTAGGGCATATGCCACCCACAGAACCGTAAGATGTCATCTAATCAGCAAGAAGACGGTTGTGACTAATTATCCAGGCATCCCACCTATGAGCTCGTGTCGGATATGTTTCCTCATCGGAAACTACTTTGGACTTATTCAGCATTTATTCTGACGTCACATTCCTCGTATTTTATAGAACATCGGATAATGGCGCCCCAATATATATATATATATATATATATATATATATTAATTATATTTTTAGTTGCCTTCTCTTCCTTATAATCATAAGTGTTGTGATTGAATGCATTGTTCTTTACATCAAGACTGTTATCACACTCGAGTGTATTGATTCAATGAATCTGTATTTGAACAAACAACAGTTTCCTCATTATTATTGTATTCTAGTTCCGCTGCATGCTAATAATGTGTTTTTGTTGAGTAAGTAAGCTACTCAGGTGTGTGTGTGTGTGTGTGTGTGTGTTTGTGTAATGAGTAATACAAATGCAGTTAAGGATGAATTGTTTTAAAGTAGAATGGTGTGTGGCTCTACTGATATTTATGTCGCCATTAGCGAAAGTAGAAACTTTTTTTGTTTTTAGTGGACACTACTACTATTACTCATAGCTGAGAATACAACCTCTCTTGATGGACATCCCATATAACGGAGACCTCTCTGCAATGGACAATAGTAAATGTACCGATGGGAATTATCATAACTAAATAAGAACCTCTATGTAAAGTACACCTCTATATAATGGACAGAACTGGTTGTTCCTCGAGTGTCCATTATTCAGAGGTTCCACTGTATAGTTGCCCCCTGGCACCGTATCTCCTGCCATAGAACTTTATTAAAGAAGTAGACATCTCTTATTTACTCGCCGTCAACCAATGGATTGTATATTTAAACAAACTAGTCTAGCTTTGGTTCTGTCTGACCTTACGCATAAAAGAAAGTCATTACTTTAGGTTTTCATTCTTTGTTTTTAAAAATAATGCGTCAATTCTATTTAGACCTGCTAAATTTGGGACCAATTTAAGACTTGACTGCCTAATTCAGATACGTGACTTTGTGTTTGTCATAGCTGTCAGATCGTAGTTTTGTCGAAGTCTTCTGTTGTTCTTTGTCTAATAACCCATATAATTACCACTGCCAGTCTAGTCTGTGACCTTATGATTCTGAATCACTTTCCAGCAACATCCCTCTCGGTGCACTCTGTTCCCATTGTGGTTTCTGTATATTTCCCACACCTTCAGCTATAGTTATAGTTCCTTAGACAGTAATGCTTGTTAAATATTTAACTGCTTCCATCATCTCCGCTTTATTATTTTTTTGCCTGCATTCCTTTCTGTGCATGCAATTTGTCTTAATGTTTGTGCTGACCTTCCTTATTTGCAGGCAAATGGATCCCAAAGAATTAGAAAGAAGGAGGCAAGAGATGTTGTCATGTGGGAGGTGAGCCAGTGTGGATTTGGCAATGTGTGTAGTTATATTAGTTCATCTGTCCATTATTCCAGAGAACATGACCAGCATCGTGGAAAACGATTACGGCTTCACGAGGTAAGTTGTTTGTTTGCTGCAGAACTGCCTTTTGTGTATTAAGCAGATGTTGTGTTTTTCCTGTACAAGTTAATCCAGAAACTTTTAAATTAAAATTAAAATTAAAAAACCTGCTGAAATTGTACCTTAATGGGACAAACATCCTCTCAGCTTATTGGCTGCATGACTTACAAAACTTGGTGCAACTTATGGATGGCTGGGATGATGTGTCTCTCTGCCACTAGACCAGTGGTAGTCTGAGATTCCAGTGCATTTCCTGTGAGATCATGTTGTTATTGTGAGATCAGTCTGGAGTTGCTGGTATACACATGGCCTGAGGCAGGAGGGAGTAGTCCCTGGTGTTATCCCAGGTTCGTGGAGTCCATTGCTTGTACAAGCAGCCATTCTTCTGGGGTTGATAGTCATTGGAAGTCTAGAGTTTTGGGAGACTTGAATCCCGCATGCATTCCAATGAATGGTAGTTTTTGGTCTCTAGTTGTGGGTCCCTAATGTCTTTTTTTTTTTTCTTTTTTTTTTTTTTTTGCATAGGTTATTGTTGCACACTATATAGGCGAGACTGGAGGTTTGTAATGACTTTCTTATACTGAATGCCACATCAAAACCTGTTTAACAACCAAGGCATAACTTACAGCAGGGACACTAAGATTGTACCTAATTATGGTCTAATGAAGGGTTGGTACCTTTGCAGTGTCTTATTAAATTTTGTTAGCACATAATGTGGACTGTGGCTCATTTCTGTTGTTTTTTTTCTCCAGATTTCTTAATTTTATGTCATTCTTTGTTAAAATGAGAAATGGCAATAAGAAAATATTTTTTTGCTTTAAATAGCCTTCTGTTGCTAGCTATGTAATCTTTATTTTTAAACTTTAAAGATTTATGGTCACAACTGTTAAATGCAATTTGTTTTGTCTAGGTACTTATCATAATGTCTCTGGTTTAGTCTGATTAAGTTTACTATATTTGTTGGTTTCCTTTTTAGGAATTAGAAAAAAAAGAAAAAGACGTGAAATCATCCGGGGACTTTCTCCAGTAAGTCAATATAGTTGGAGCTAACACACAGTGGCTGGTTGTTATGGCGTGCATTAATTAAACTCACTGGTTTGTATTTGTGTGATCAATGGAGGGAGAAGTGTGGCCTTAGAGTGGCTGGTGCTCTGTGTTACCTGCTCTGTGTTACTTGATCTCTGGGAAAATTACTGTTACAGATAGGTTATTAAGTTATTGATGCATCTCTTTGGGTAGGCTGATCTGAATTAGAATCATTACAGTCTTCTAAGCACGCGCCTCTTTATATTTAATAAAATGGCTGTGATTGTAACGATAGGAATGTCTATCTGCTTGCAATTATCTAGTTTTGAACATTTTTCACATCATTCATTAGCACTTTTTGTGGTTTCAATTAGTAACCTTGAGCTGTTATAAAAGAAAAAAATAGGAAAATAAAGTAGAAGGTATGCGTAAGTATCTAATAACAACTGATATTGTTAAACCAATGTTGTTCACGACTTCAAAGACTATGTGCATATTATGATGTGATTTACGTACTTGAAATTCTTGCTGCCCAGGCTTTGTGCTGTTGGATAAACATCAAACCAAGCAGGATGTATATGTTATCAATGCCCCTCCAACATGAGTATGCAGGAATCCATTCAGAACTACAGCAACTTTTGATCCATCCTTTTCGTCTGGTCATTAGAAATCCAATGCTGATCAAATATTCTGGATAATGACTTGTGAACAGTTCCACTCTCACCACTGCTCCCTCCCCAGTGTGTATAGACTGGGCTATTAGGACACTCTATCAGTTCCACCACTGTTCACACCATACCATCAGCATAACAACATAGGAGAGAAAGAGAGGCTTGTTTATAGACTTTTCAAATTTTGTGAATATTTTATTTCTATGTGGTACTTTTTTTTTTTTGTGTGTGTGTGTGTGTGTGTGTGTGTGTGTGTGTGTGTGTGTGTTTATGTATGTGTGGAGAGGAGAATACATTGCTGTGTACTTACTATTTACCAATTAATTAGTTGTCTATACTACTATTTTTCTCACCATACTGGAAAACTACAAGGGCATGCAAGTACAAGGGTATCATGAGCTTTTAACTTACTTTTATTATTTAATGACATAGCTAACATAAGCAGACAGTGATGCCATGATCTGTTCTCTCTGCCAATGGATGATTAAGAGCTAAGTAAGAAGAAGGTATATTTGGAGCTGGTGGTTTCTGGGGTCACTTTGTAAAACTTTGGCATTAAAAAGGTGCTTTAACCTTATTTAGATGAGAATTTGGTGATTCGAAATTAATCAATTTGGCGGATCGTCGAGAAGTTCAATTATTTTATTAGCGATACAACAGCCTCACTGAACCTATATTTGTTATGTGTCAGAATTAAAAATGAAGAGCAGCCTTACATTCCTCCTGCAGTGTAGGAATGGACCGACTCTTTGCTTGCCAAGTCTTGAGTTCTAGTTTGCAAGAACATTAAATGGAGGACAATGTTTGCTGGGGGTAGACAGAGAAGTTGAGAAGATAATTTCCAGTATCTTGTTGTTTTCTCTCACAAAAGCTGACATATCTCAGCCGGGAACGTGTTGCTAACTAGCTGTTGTGAGGTGATGAATGTCTGAGTCCCTGTGGCAGGCTAGGAAAAAATGTCTCTGCCATTGTGGAGGCTTTGTGAAGGGCAAAGAATGTGTCTGCTGCTTTGTGGCGTTTCAGTTACAGTGCCAATAGTTTGGCAGCTGTGACCCATTCATTGTGTTGGTGGGGCTGGTGAAGCAGTCACGCTTGCTTCTGGCATGCAGAGTGGTGATTTTTTTTATTTTTTAGTTTGTTTATTATTTCTTAAGTTTGTTATTGCTGGTTTTTTTTTTTTAGTCTAGGCAGTGGGCTGATGTGTAGTGGACAACTCCCATTACAGGAAGGCAATGGATCTTATTGAACCAGTATCTACTAGCATCAGTTTAATAATCGCAACAGCTGTTAGACCCATTCAGTGTGGTACAGTAATGATTTTTGAAGTTTCATCACTATAGTGATTTTGTGAATGTCTGCTAGCCTAAAATCCAATAACCTGTTCTGTGATTGTTTTTCCTGCCAAAATTGTGGAAATGCTTGAAGAAGTATAACCTTAATGCACAAACTGAAGCTTTCTGTGACTCCACAATTTTTGGCCAAATATTTTGTCATGTTCCTAATGTACATTAATATTACCTTCTAATTAGTAAGCATTGAAAAGCAGATGGTTAACTGTGGGCAATGGTTAGTCTAATAGCTGGTAAAGATTGATAAAGTCTACCATTGTGCTATAGGCAGACAACAGTACCAATAATAATAGCAAATTTTTCTCATTCTAACAGCCAATATTGTTAATTAAAACTTAGCCCAGATGTTTTGACTTCTTGCTAAGTCCTCTTCAGCCTAGAATGACTGAATCATTGAAAGTACCAATAATGTTTACACTTTATTCACTTCTTTTTTTTTTTCAATAGACTTTTTTTCCCACTCTCACACATACAGACATTTTGAACGCTTGCTTGGTGCTCACTGCATGTAACAAAAGCTGTACATGAGCATTAGTATACATAGGATGTAAACTTTGAACTTTGAAGAGTTTTTGGAGTCTTTGGCTTCAATATGGGGTATACAACCAAAATTATTATGGGGTATACCACCAAATTATTTCTATTTACCAACATTTGACTAAGTGCATAAGTCAGCTTACTAAGGTAACAGACCTAGCACTAACATCACCTAATCATGACTAGGAATAATAATAGAAACATCTAAAGGGGCTGAATATTTATGTGGACTTCTGAGGGAATAAATGTATTGTACCACGGTACGTTCAAACTGTCCAATCAGATTGCTCAATTCAAACTGTCCAATCAGATTGCTCAATTCAGGATCATGGTGTAACCTATACTTGTACCATGGTACGTTCAAACTGTCCAATCAGATTGTTCAATTTGGCGTGAATGTATTCCATACCTACCTCAAGTGAACTGTCTAATCAAGAATTAGTCTTGTACGGTTCCTATAGCCTTAGAGCCAATATGGGAAATACTGCCCTAAGCAAATTCCTGTTTTTTCAATGCATTTTCTATGGGATGACAGTTATTTCAGTACACTCTATAAAGGAGAAATGCTGCTGTACATAATTAAAAAGATGACAATAATGAATCTGGTAGTAATTTAGTAAGTCAAACTTGTGCTGTGGGCATGGAACAAGCAAATAAATAGTACCAATAGTGTGTACAAGTAAAACACACATACATTTTGATCACTGGCTTTGCTGTGCTCATACGCAGGTAACAAAAGCCGCACTATAGAGCATTAGCATACAAAGGATGAACTTTGAAAAATGTTTGGAGTCTTTGGTTACAGTACTACCCAGCTATTTCAATTAACTTTACCAACATTTTGGCTCTGTATAATACTGTCAATAAGCATGTGTACTATAGTTATATAATCTATTGCTTGCTTTGTTTCATTGGGGTGAGCACAGCAAGCTCCACACAATTCATGTAGAGCTTCCAATTATACATGTCCTAAAATTTCACCCTATCACCCCACTAGGTTTAGTATGTGTACGTTGTTCCATACAGTTAGCCTTCCTTTAAGACATCCTATTTGTGATGTATTTCAATATCATTCAGGCTATTCAGATCTTCTCATCCAGTGCTAATTGCAGGACCACTGTCATACACACCTTTCATAAATATATATGTACATGGTAGTGTAATACCCACCAATTACAGTAATCTACATCTAATTTAATCACTTGAGGGGGGGAGGGGAGGAGGGTAACTATTTAAAGTACACCGTCTCAATTTGTAAAATAGTGTGAGTGGGTGTGTTTGAGCAATAGATTTCACTTGTCCATTTGGTCCATCTAATCTTTCACAACTAATAAATTATTGTAAACTTTCTTGTGAAAGATGAGAAGCTGTTTAGTTGCTACAATATCTTTTTTATCAGACCCTTTGTTGTGTCTGCCTGAGCAAATGATCTTGGATCTATGTCCTTATTAATTGGCCTGGGGCTTGTGGGCTGCTAGCTCTGCTCAGAGCTGGTGGAGGGATTAGGTGGACTGCTCTACTGGCATTAATTGGTGCACCTTTTTGTCTCTGTCTACAGGCCACTCCGAGTTCAGTCCTTGAGCACGAGTGCGTCACTGAAGGATCGTATCCACAGAAACATCAATTCCGTCCAGAGAACTTCAGCTCAACTAGACTCTCATTTCATGTCCAAATGATTATGTGCCAGACATTTTACTCCCCAAATTCATTGGACTATGACCCTGTAGTATTTAATATAAAGAAGTTTTTTTGTAATCCAACACTTCACACCCAATTCTCTCTCAAGCCAGACATTTTAAATATGTGACCATTCCATTATTAACTGATCCCAGTAGCAAAACAAAAGAATCTGATTAAAAAATATATAGATTGCCAGCAACACTAACCCAGGGCGTTAATGAGATGTGTATGATGATATGACCTGGGAGTGTGGCTACAGTCTAGACTTGAACCAGCTGCTCTGAGGGCTCCCATTTCCAAGGGAGGGAGGAGGATCATTAGCTAGTCCAAGCTGGAGAAAGTGGCCAGCATAAGACGGAAGTCCTCTTCAGTGGCATGGATATCTCTTAACCATTCCCTGACCACAGTGCCACTCGCCAACCTCCTAGCATCTCCAGCACCACAGCTTCTGCAAAACACACACCAGAGTATAATTTTTAATTTTATTTTTGTGACAAGGTCCTGGAGATAAAACAGAAGCAGATAACAAGAAAGGTAATTTTACCGCAATTTCACTGCTGGCCATCTTTGGGGAGAGGAAGTCTATGTTATATGGGTTCTATAGCCTTTGCTCTTTTTGAAGGTTTAAGTACAGCAAACAAAGTAATAGCAAGAAAGATAATTAAAAGCTGAATCTTGTTGATCTGGCCTAATGGGAAGCTAATTACTCACTAAAAAGGGCAAACAATAAACCTATTATCACTTAAGATGGCTAACCGAGTCTCAACATTAGTCACTATGACATGACTTCAAAGAGCAGGCGAAAATTTTAAAGTGACCTCAATTAAAAAGATATTTAAAAAATCTTGGGCAACTGGCTAGAGAATGAAATCTCCAGCTAAGGTTAAACTAACAATACTTGAGCATGCAAGTAATGATGGAATTTAATAATTGAATCTGATGTAAGCATGATGAAATTGACACTCTAATTTATGAAGATGGCTGAGGAGCAGTATTGTAGGAGTAACTCGGCAAATTGGTAAGGAGTGGAACTATGGCTAACAGTTAAGGTTTCATACAGAAGGGGGCTGGCCCTGAAATCCCCTCCCCCTCCAGAATTTATTGGAAGTTAATATAGTGCATTGACTGAAGTTGAATTATATGAGTAGCAAGATTATAAAAATCATACATGTGACCAAACACTGGTCAGAGTGTGAAGTATACACTCTCTATAGACATTTGGATCAAAGTACTGTAGTGTGGATTTGAAAATAAGTGTAACCCAGTACACACATCGTCCCCCACCCTAGCGAAAAGTCCTTTATGAAACTCTGGTAGCTGGTAAGGAATGAACTAAAAATGGTGTAGGACAAATACTATCTACTAGTCCAATATCGGAATAAGTGACTTGCATGATGTAAATATAATCATTCACTATTATTGTCATCACTAATAATATGTTTGTGCAGTTTATTAGATTTGCTGGTAAACATCTAAATACATTTCCACAATATTCCATTCTCGTCTGTGCTCAATTACTAAAAGCCAATACAACGCAGCACATTATATAACTAAGCAACAACCTTGTCAACAAACGAGGGAAGGTGTCTCAATAGATAGCTACAGATTAGCCATCATGTCTACAGTTCATTAAATATCCACTATCTTCACAAACTCCATCAATCAATTAAATCAAAGTCTCTTGGCAACTAGAATCAACAAGACGCCGGCAATCTTCCCAGCGTTAATTGGCTACCGAAACACATCAACGTATCTAGTCAGGCATTACTGCTTCCATGGCAGGAAGCTAACAAGCACAAGTAGACAGACCTAAATTAAAGCTGGACATCTATGAAAGCAAAATGGCAAGACATCACAGAAAAATCAAAAATCAAATACACACATCCCAATATAGCGCAGTTAATAGACATTAAAATATGGGAAGACTAAACGAAATGTCTGCTTTGAAAAGTAAATATTGTTACAACCATAAGGGGTAAAACTCTTGATCCAATAGGCATTACGGAACATGGGAAGAGACCAAATAACGACATCGTCACAGTGACACTCCCACTCAGCTCAGGTTCGGAGATGAGCAGACTTAATAAAACATGTCAGTAAAGTGGAACTCAACTTACATCATCATTAGAATTATGACGACGATCCGCCACTCCGCCGGTCTGAAGGTGATGCAATGCCTGTCTAACCTGCACGTAAATAATACAGGTATACACATATACTCACATGAGTACATATGTATAAAAGTATATGTACAAGCACAAAAATCACAAACAATGAAAGCCTTCAGACAACAGGCCTTATGCCAAATAGAAAACTACCACATTCACAATTAGAGCCCACTAAACTACCGCATTCACGGACAATGGAAATTGGATGCCTCTGAAGTAAATAATAGTTGTTTTAGTACACCAGTACCATAGTAACGTTCTCAAGACTACCACTTTGTCTCCAAGCTGAAGGGATCTTGACAACAAAGGTACTTTAGGCATGTGAAGCCACATGCAGAAATGATTTTTTGGAATGAGAAAGTACTGAACAAATTCAAATTCCATGGCTAAAATTTTAAACTAAGCATCTGAAACATTCTCTCCCTTTAGAGGTGTAGCGGCATGAATGCAGCTGTCTCTGGATACAAATTCAGCCTGCTGGTTATATTATAGTTATGTCTAAGTATTAACTAAAATTGTACGGAGTGATAAAGTAAACAAACTGGCAAGAATTGTTTTAGCTATATTTTATCTGAAGTTGGTCAAAAGCCGCAACAAATCTCTACAAAAATTCACTTTATTCTAAACAAAATTTATTGTTTATCTTTCACTTTCATCAATGCCAAAGCAAACACCCAGAAGTCACTGAACAAGACTTAATAGTCTCCCAGCCATTCACACCACTTCATAACAGCAGTATACCAAGTAAAGGTATGCATAAGAAAGTGCTAATAAGGTAATGTACTAGGATTAACATGCACCCTTTTAATTATCTCCAATAATATCTAACTCACTTTACCTAAACCACGTGAAGAATATTTTAAAGAGATGAAATTAAATTTATATGACAGAAATGGGATATGTAATAGTTAGAGCATAAGCGTGCATGCTCTAACTATTTTAGATCCCGTTTACGCATGCCCAGTTGCCACTAGCAACTTTGTTTATCAGCATTTTCGCAGAAATGGCTAAAGGCAAAAAATAGTGCACACTTACCAAGTTAGTACACCTAGTAACAATATAGCAACGGGATCTAAACCTATTTTAAACTATAAAAAGGAATAATACCAACTCTTCTCTTCTCACACCTTCAAATAAAGATCTACAATCCTGATTTCTTCTCCTGTCGTATACTTTTTCTTTCTAAATAGGCCTGAGTCAGCTTCTAACCAACCAAGCAGCCACTTTCAGGAAGACCAAGTGTGATGTCAAGCTCACTCTGTGAGCAGGTGTATCAAAGAACAGCTGGTGGTCTCAGTGGGCCAACATTGACGCTAGACATTAAACAGTATTTAGCTCATCAAAGGCGTCTGTCGATGATCAAACGTATATCTCTACCTTACATAGCGGTCACTGCAGGGGTGGCGCAAGGCAGACAACGTGCACGGGTAGTGCAGGGAGACCTGGTCAATGTGTTGAGGCACGCACATACAATGACTTCAACTGTGCATGATGAGCGATCAATTTCACACCGTTAGCATACACGCACAAAAAGATGAAGTTCCCTGTAACCAATTACTATGCACAAAAATTCAACCCCCACTTTGTGGATGATTAATAGATGATCTAGTCAATCACACCTTTAGTGAAGCCACACCCATTTAATTATCTTTAAGGCAAAAAGGCCCCCTGTAGCCAGGATTTTGAAAGGGGGGTTACTCTGAACTAATTTACACCCACTTAAATAACCATACCCTCTTTTGTAATTTGCAACAAATAAGAGATTGGTAGTGAATGACTAGAAATTGATGAATTGTATTGAACATTCCACAAACTGGAGAAAGCAACTTATTTCAATGTTCAAGTCTCAGTTAATAAACATGAATAATTGCTAGACTCCTAAGTTTTTCAATAATAGTTGACTTTCTGTAATCATTAAAACTCTTGAAGGCGGAGCCTAATCCTTTGCGTGAACATGAGATCAAGGGGATTAAGCAAGTAGCTTTAGTATCGTATCATACAAATTGAATGCATATGTAACTAATATTAGAAAAAGCTTTAACAAACTCTGTGTTAGCTATACAACAGCTTTAAATATTGGTCTGTCAGAGAAACCAAGTACTTCAGCTATAAATATCATTAAATTAAAAAAGGGGGTTACTAATAACCCCCCAATAACAACAACAAAAAACAAACAAACAACAACAACAACTCTGGTTATGGGCCTGGTATACATATTATTGTTCTCACAGAAATTGAACAAAAGATTCATGAATACTCTGTATCAAATATTTTTCCTCCTGTACTCCTGGAGAATCTTGTAATTTATCTCAAGTATTGCTGAGTAGACAAACCAAATTAACTAACAAACCAATAGACACACTGACCATCACATGACCATTTAGCCAATTTACACCATTGCACAGATAACGAAATGGTACAAGCTTAATAATTGACAGATTAGTAGCAGACTAGGCTGGGTTAATACCAGGCAGAGTACCAGCGATGGTTGGTTAGGTAAAGGGGAGTGTCAGGTGGGATCATGCGCAAAGGCCCCTCCATGTGCGGGAGATGAATAATTAGAACATACCAGCTGGGAAAGAGCAAAAGTTACTGAAGAGAGGATTTTAGAGTCAATCATGGATAAGGAACCGGAGGAGAGTGTGCGATGAATGCTCCATTGCTGGTACTTCCACTGCTGGTACCTCAGGGGCATTCTTTGGTATAAGTGAGGCTGGTACGAGTGAGGAAAGTGCTGGTGGATGGTGGAGGAGGCACTTAGGGCACACAGAAGGCACAGTGGCTAGAATCACAGTGGCTAGAAGCGGCTGTACTAGTGGCTCCAGTGGGAAGTCTGGCAGTGGTGGTGACTCCTCCAGCATAGCAAGCAGCAGTCTGGGCAGCAGCAGCTCTGGCAGTGGCACAGTGGGGGGTCTGTTTTGTTGAAATAACCTACTTGGGTGGTTTATTTTTTGCTCTATATCTATTGCTGTTGTATTGCCTGACTGGCTGTGGTGGAGCTACAGATTTTGATAATGTTAGTTTTTTTGGCAGCAACTTAGGTAACTATGGTTGCCATTATTGACTGATACTTTCACTAGCTGTAGTAGGTGGTATACTGCACTAAGAAAGGGCAAGCCACCCAACAGCAACTTGGAATGGCATGTGGCTTGATAGCATGTGTGCAGGGGCGTATGGGGCTCCATAGTTAGTCTGTCACATTTTGCTATGAGCATGTGGCTCACTTAATAGTAGTGATTGTGGCTCTATATAGTAGATGAAGTATGGTGTTATGAGCATGTGGCTCACTTAATAGCAGTGAATAGGGGGCGTGGGCTCCCTATAATACTTAACGTAATGAGCCATATGCATACGTGGCTAACTTAACAGCAATGACTTGCAGGGCATGCAGCTCTCTATAGTAGCTAAGGTATAGTGCCATGAGCATGTGGCTCACTTAATAGCACCTAGGGAGAGGCGGGGCATGGGGCCTCCGCTTTGGCTCGGAGAAGCATAGGCGTGGTATTGGGACTGTGTGCTGATGGCACGGTTGTTGTGTTTATACAGGCCTGGGCACGGTCGATGATCATGCTGTGGCGGCACTGGGCCTACCAAAGTCGGCAGATGGCTCAAAGCCAAATGGTGCGGATCCAACCAGTCGCCCAGCAGAGGCGGCAGCGAAGGCAGCAGAGGGAGAGGCCCAGAAATTTTCAATGGGTGTTACCCTGCCTACTGTTCCAGCCAGGCTGGTTAAGCGGATCCTGGCAGGGGAATTTGTGGACATGGGGGAGTTGTCCCAGGACGCCCTCCGGGCAGAGTTTCGAAGGTCCACCGAAGGGGAAGAGAAACCTTCGAAGGCAAAGCCATTCCGACCAGTTGCAGATCGGGATGCTTGGGTGGCCAGCTTTGCCCAGTACGCAGGGGTGGTGAGTCGCTCCTATCCGGAGAAGGCTGTGGCTCTATGGGGGCACCTGGCCACTGTGATGTCCTGCCAGAATAGGGTACATCTGGCTGGTGGAGGAGCTATGACGTGTCGCTGAGGCACAGCTACTCGTCAATGAAGCAGGCCGATTTCCTGTTGAATCAGTGCTTATTTACGCAAGCCATGGTGGAGAGCTCGGAGTCGCTCCAGCGCCCGACACCTCCAGTGCCCTTGCCTTTGGCTCCTCAGAGGCAGAAGAGAAGGAGGGTACAGGCCTGCTTCTCTTGGAACGACGGCAGGCCTTGTGCGTCAGTGCCGTGCCGTTTCTCTCACTGCTGTGCCCGGTGTGGTGGGGGATCATGCCAGGAGGTTTTGCCCTACTGCGTTAGAAGCGCCGCCTGGGGAGGAGAATCGTCGTAACCTCGATTGATCTCGGTCCAGGGACATTCTATTGCTATATTGTGTTGAACTTTGTTGTGCTATGAGTTCGCGTGTAGTTATTCTCCTTATGATGATTAAAAAAAAAAGAAAAAAAAAAAAAGAAAAGAGTTCGGTAATAGTAAGGGGTGCGGGGGGGGGGGGGAGGGGTGGGGGGGGGGGAGGCCAATAGTTCCGGGAGGGTTAGAGGTTGCATAGGAGCATAAGAGCGTGAATTAAGGGCTAAGTAATTTGGGGGGGGGGGGGGGCTTAGGGGGGATAAAAATGCGCTCAGGAGGTAAGGTTAGATTGGGATTAGGGGTTTTTTTGTTTGTTTTTTTGTTTTTTTTTTGTTGCTCATGAGGGTGGATTATGGATGTGCATTGATGGTGTCCTCTGCTCGTTGCAGGGGCCCTCGGTGGTGATTATGAGTACACGGCAGACTTGCAGGTCATCGGTGAAAAGTTGCCGTTAACAGTGGCCTGGCATTCCAGGTTGGAGTCAGGTAGTGACACCAATGCTGGTCAGCGAGTGGGACAGGCAACTGGCAGCACATCCGGATCAGTACTATCGCGCGTACTTAGTGGAGGGCCTTCGTCACGGCTTCAGAATTGGCTACAGATATGGATCAGCCAAGTGTGTGAGTGCTGTGTCAAACATGTCTTCCGCAAGTGAGAGGCCTAGCGTGATAGACGAGTTCATTGACACTGAAGTGGCTACCGGTAGGATACTCAGGCCGGTTGATTCTTCTCACGCTAAACTTATCCATGTGAACCGTTTTGGGCTGGTCCCGAAAGGTCATGCATCGGGAACGTGGAGGTTAATCGTGGACCTTTAATTTCCTGCTGGGAATAGTGTTAATGATGGAATTGACCCAGGGTTATGCAGTTTGCAGTATACGTCGGTGGATTTTGCCTGTCACAAGGTCTTGGAGTTGGGGCAGGGGGCGAATCTAGATGTTTCAGGGGCATTTTGGACAGTGCCGGTTCATCCTGATGACCGGCACCTTTTGGGTATGCAGTGGCGGGGCCACACCTACGTAGATAAGGTGCTCCCCTTTGGCCTCCGATCAGCACCAAAGCTGTACAACGCCATTGCTGATGGTCTGTTGTGGATCTTGGCTAACACGGACCAGGTGATGTGCATCCACTACTTGGATGATTTCTTGCTATTTGGAGCACGGGGCAAGGTGCCGGGGCATCCTTGGAAAGAGCGCTGACCAGGTGCAAGGAGCTGGGTGTGCCAATAGCCCCGGCAAAGACTGAGGGCCCTGCCACCAAATTGATTTTCCTGGGGATAGAGTTGGATACGGCCTCATTGACGATGAGCCTCCCCCGAGAAAATCTCGAACGCCTGTGTACCATGATTCGGGACTGGGAGTCAAAGAAGTATTGCACCAAGAGGGAGTTGCTGTCATTGATTGGATATTTGCAGCACGCGTGTCGTGTCATTAAACCAGGCCGGTCTTCCTTTGGCGAATGATTGACCTTTCAGCCGGGGTGAGAGCCTTGCACCATAGGGTGCGACTGAATGCAGGCTTCCGGTCAGACCTTAAATGGTGGCATTGTTTTTTGCCATTGTGGAATGGCACTTGCCCGATGGCCAGCGTAGTTAAGGGAGAGCCACAAGTGGTGCTCACTACTGATGCTTCAGGTGCATGGGGTTGCGGGGGCCTATACATCCACAGGTCTCTGGTTCCAACTCAAGTTTCCTGACAGCTGGTCAGAGATTCATATTACAGTGAAGGAGCTGCTGCCGATTGTTATGGCAGTGGCCGTGTGGGGGCACCTCTGGAAAGGTGCAACGGTGTCTTGCAGATGTGACAACATGGCAGTAGTTGCAATCGTGAACTCAGGTAGAAGTAAAATGGACAGGGCAATGCACCTGATGAGGTGCTTAATCGGTTTTCTTGGCACGATGGGATGTATCATTAGTATGTCAGCACATACCTGGTCTCGACAATGGCGCAGCTGATGCATTATCGAGGGACTCTCTCCTTTTGTTCCAGCAGCTGGTGCCAGAGTCAGCAGTAGAGACCACCCACATCCCAGAGAGACTCCTCCAGTGTCTGGTCAGAGACTCCCCGGACTGTTCAGAGATTCTACATGATGGGCTTGGCCGAATCCACACATAAACTTTATGCCTGTGGGGTGAGAAGATCATGGGAATAGGCTCAACAGCTGGTCGAACTCCAGTACCAGCGGATGAAGACACACTGTGCCATTTTGCAGCCACGTTGGCAGTAGAAGGACTCCGCCATAGGACCATTAAATCCTATATGGCAGGAGTTCGTCATCTCCACATCTCAGAGGGTCATAGGGATCCATTTTCAGCTGGCTTGCATAGGTTACACTACGTCTTGCGGGGTGTGAAGCGTGCTGAGGGCATGGCAGGGGTAACAAAACGTGAGCGTAGGCCTATTACACCTGACCTGCTTCGCAAGATAAAAGGTGTGTGGAATTCTCGTGCACACGAGGCAGATGTGGTGATGCTTTGGGAGGCATGCTGTCTGGCATACTTTGGCTTTATGCGGATCGGGGAACTGACAGTGCCAACAACTGATGGCTATGACGCCTCATGTCACTTGTCATGGGGAGATGTGATGGTTGACGATCCTGCCCACCCATCAAGAACAGAAGTTCGTATAAAAGCCTCAAAGACAGACCCTTTCCGACAAGGGATTTCCATTTTTATTGGCAGGGTGGCATCTGATCTCTGTCCAGTGGCTACCATGTTGGCCTACATGGTGGTGCGAGGTAAAAGTGCTGGACCTCTGTTCAGATTCATTGATGGCAAGCCTCTGACCAGGCAGCGCCTAGTTGCGGCAGTCAAGGATGCACTAGAAGAAGCAGGCGTCGAGCCAGGTCAATACTCTGGGCATAGTTTCCGAATTGGTGCAGCCACTACGGCGGCAGCTAGAGGCCTGGAGGACTCCACAGTTAGGACCTTGGGAAGGTGGAAAAGTCTCACATACCTGGAGTACATAAAGATCCCAAGAGCACAACTTGCATCGTATACAGCAAGAATTTGTTGAACTCTCAAGTGTACTGGCGCGGGTGGCTGTTGCTTTTGTGTAATACATACTTGTTGAAATCATCGTGGTTGTCGTTTAGGTAGCTGTTGTTCTGTGCAATGCATACTTGTTGCAGTTGTTGCGGTTGTAGTTTATTATTTTGCAATTATACTATTGGAGTCTCTCTCCCCCTTCTCTGTCTTGGTCTTGGCCTGGGGCGGGTGGTCGTGCCTCCATTGGCGGAATTAAAGGGGCTTGCCCCGCACACCCCAGTCAGCCCAAGCTGATCGGGGGACGGGGTTTCCGGCTCCACCTGAGCCAAAAAGACTCAGCTACTAGAGCTGCGGCTATGGGAGAGCAGCTGGGGAGGGATGACAAGGTAAGTAGGTGTACGTAATTGTAGTAACATTAATTGGCATTATATGTGGGAATAATGGTTCACTGCCAGGGCATGAGAGAGCTGGCAGTGAGCCAGGGAGTTTTCAAGGTACGAGCTGCAGGATTAACAATTAACAATAGTATATGGAAGACTAACATGGTAAAGGGTTTTCAAACACAATGAAATACCTAATACAAATTGAACACCAATTTTACTACAGTCAGACCTCGTTCAACGGACCTTCCGAATAAAGGACAACCACGATACAGCGGACAAACACAAAACTACGGATGGATTTCCTATTGGAAATTGTATATTAGGAGCTTCCGAGATGCGGACCTTCCGAGTTCTCAGAACAGAATTCCCACTATTGCTACACCATACAAAAAGTGCTTCACTTAGTGGACATTCATTGACACATATCAAAATTTACTACAGTTCAGACAATTTTAATGAATCAAAGTTCTATCTCGGGTCCACAGAGGTGGTAGATGAAGCCCAGTTACGCGTAGCCAGACTTTTACCAATCGTTTTTGTTTGTTTGTTTGTTTTTGTTCAAAAAAGCCAGTAGACTATGTTCTATTATTTTATTTTATTTATTTTTCACTCAATTCATATAATCTAATACACTTTGTATAATCAAATATTAGATGAACAGTCAAAAAGTGATGGTTTCCGAGAAGGGACAGCTTTTCAACAATGGACAAAACTGGTGTTCCCATTTTGTCCTTTATTCGGAAGTTCGACTGTATTGTGCTCAAAATTTTTACCTTATGATGTCACGAAAAACAAAACTCGACCCAAACTGTAGTGTGTGTGTGTGTGTATGCACATCGATCCTTAACAACAGATTGATTACCCTTTACCAGATTTTAATTACAATGTACAACTCTGTTGACACAAGATGCGCTCAGCAGTTGCAAGAGAGCCAAGGAAGAAAAAAATTAACTGTCACACCTTACCACTTCTAAGAAGCACACAGATTTAAGCAGTTGGGCTAAGTTACCATAAAGTGAATAGTTGAATCAAAACACAGTAAGTACACAAAGTGTATGATACTTTTCCATACCTATCAAAAAAAAAAAACGTCCAGTGATATATCCACCCTAGATATCTTCACAATGATATCTTTAGGTACATGACCTGTGAGTTATTTCACGTGAAATATCTCACCATATCACACTCTGACTCATGTAATAAGTACTATATATATATATATATAATATCAATCTATCTCCATCTGCCTGATCAATTCTCTCCCAACTCCCTCCATCCATCTATCTGTCTACCTTACTCACTACTCCAACTAAACCAGCCACTTACTAAGCAATAAACTCGGCCACCAAACTGATTCTTTCAAACCTCTCACACCCAAGACCAATAGGTAACCCATCACAACTTCTCACCTAAACTTTGCCACAGTTTCAGTAACTTTAGGTAGGATGGTATGGAAAGTCAAGCCAAGCTTAGAGCAAGCTGTAGAAAGATGCTTCTTCATTTGGCTCATAAACAACTTCCTCTGGACTTGTCGAATGTTCACACTGTCTACAGGAGGAAGAAGCACAACACTGGCATCTTTGTTACTCTTACCATCCTGGTCGGATAAATCTTCACCAACCCCCAATTTATGATCTTCCTCTTCACTCTTCTGTCCTTCATTCTCCTGTTGGCGTAATGCTTCCTGACTTGAAGAATCTTGAACAGGTATTGACATCCAAGTGGAGAAAGCAGCAAGGAGTTTGCTAACCGGAGACAGCTGTGGAGGCCGAATTTCTTCCAAAGAAGTCTTCATCAAGCTACTTTCCAAACTACCAATCGTGGAAGTTGTATCATGAAAAAAAGTGATTGGTTTCTCTTTGATGCATTTGACCTTTGGAAGCTCCGACATCAATGGAGGATTATGGTGAGGTTTCTTGGAGGTCTTACCAAGTGCAGGTGAGTAGGTATTTGATTGTTTGTGATATACCTTCTTCTCTGATGGTGGCATTGACTGCTTTGAGGCACATGGAGATATATTGCTTTCTACAGAAGAAGCTTTTTGAGTAGCTTTTGAGGAAGTTCTTTGAGTAACTTTTGAGGACGTTTCTTGAGCACCTTCTGAGGACGTTTCTTGAGCACCTTCTGAGGACGTTTCTTCATCAGTTTTTGAGGAAGGTAAGAATGTCAGTGAGACTGGTCTGTTTCATAAACCTGTCATTAGTTGTGGCACCAAGAACACTCATCTTCACTTACTTGGTATCTTTTCTAGCCCACAATGCAAGAGACGGGAGCTGGACAGACACATACTCAGAACATTTGTAGCAATTCTCACTGCAGAATTTCTAAAATAAAGAATTTGACATACATAGTAACCCAGGATTGCTAGAAAGTACATAACAATAAGTAGGAGATTGTATATGAATCTGTAGCAACAGCTGACAAGTTACATAAGAATGGAGAAGGGAGATTACAAGTAGTTTACTCCATTCAGTCACATCCTGAATTACAGTAAACTAGAACACGTTCAACAATTAAAACTATATTGCTAATTAATAAAGCAAATGAGAAAACTGGTAAAGGTCATCATCTTTAGACATTACATTAATAAGAAACTGGGTGGAGAAATAACTATCTGTCACACATAACAATGGCAACTCTGAGCTTACTTACCTTCCTCTCTGTGAGGTCATACACCTGTTTGTCCTTTACTGACACATGGTACTTCTGTGTGGTGAAACTCCTGATGTGTCCCCTGCAGAGAGGGTAGCCACAGAGGTGCTCAATGTTCCTCTCCTCCACCACATCTGCATACTGGTCTGCCGACAGCACTTCACCCTGGACAAGAAATGTAGCAGTTACTGGAAGAGTTGAGTCAGTATGAACTTTATCTGGGGCAGGCAATTTATATGAATTCATGCAAAGCAAGGTATTAATTAATTGGCGAGCGAGCGAAGCGAGCGAGACACTATCAGGGGTAACTCAATTGAAAATCAGGGATATTTGTTTATATATATGTGGGGACGTACGCATGTCATTTGTACTCAAGAGTTCCATTTCTATTCAAGTTTGTGGCGGTGGTAATTCAATGCGCTATTTGTCATGGTTATAAGTTGTACGCAACAGTATTTACTTGAAAATTCATTGTCCACTAGACTAACCACGAAGGTAAGTCTTGTGTGGGTATGTCCAGTGTGAATGTATTGTGGGTTACATCTACTTAAAGAATATCACAAAGAAAACATTTCAATAACGTGTATTGTTTTTATAAACAGAATTTAAAAACTCGACGTTATTTTTAGTAGCTTTGAGTGTCAGAAGTTAAAATCAATCATATGACTAGGCTCGCTCGCCATTTGTGCTCAAGCACATCACTAGTATTATCTTCCTATTATGGAGACATAATTAGAAAAATATGCAATCATTAAACTGACAACATGTATCTGGGGATTGCTGCTCATTTCATCCTCCTCCTCTTCCTCCTCCCCCACTGAATAGATTGTTTTAATTATAAGCCAAAAGTAGGCAGTATCACAGTGCCCCTTTAATTATTAATAATGTTAGTTTACATTATTATTATCATTGTTAACCCTCAGCGCGCATGCGCGAGAGGGTTATAGTAGTCGTCCTGTCTGTTTGTCTGTCTGTCTGTCTGTCTGTCACGCTCTGATTTTGGAGAATACTGACAATTAACCGTTGATTTAGGTATGAGCTTACTCAGGACGAAGATTTAAGACCTTCTATTGTGCTACTTTTTTAAATTTCGGGGGGGGGGGGGGGGGGGGGGGGGGGGGGGGGGGGAGCTTTAGGAGCTTTAGTCCCCTTCCCCACCCAACACTTTTTTAAGATGGCAAGTTCTAGATTAATTATAAAACACACACACACACACACAGAAATTTAACCAAAATGTCTATACTTTTTGAAAATCTGTATAATCACAAGTGCATTTCTTGACAACCAATAACTGAAGAAAATGGACTCCTCAGCCGTGTATCGGATAGCAGTGTTTGCCGCTTGAGTATCATAAGCCTCAGGCATTTTTGCAGCTTGCATTGCAACAGCTTTTCAGTGGTCAGTGATGTGGAGTGGTCTAGCTCAAGTGCCAGTGCCATGGGCCCCCTGTTCCAAATAATCTTCCTAGGCCCCTGTCTGATAGAACATGTTGCTATGGGGGAGATGAAATACCCCTAGTGGCCAAGGGGGGTTAAATGTCCCAGTGTAATTGGGGAGGAGAGGCTAGTTTGGGTAGTGTGTCCCTAGAAAATGGAGAAACTCAGGCATCTGAGTGGCAGCAGGCAGAACCTCATCTGGGATGAGCACGTGCAGGTAATTATTGAAGTAATACAAAGTGGAAAACTCAGACAACAGCAAGCACAGCTAAGTTATCAAGTAATCTTGCTTCTAAAAGGGGTGGCGGGCACTCCATCTTACTGAGCAGGAGGCTGGGGCTCCAGGCCCCACATTTGCAGCTGGCCAGAGGCCCAGGCCACATTGAGGGACTTTAGAAGGAAGCGGGGAGGGGGGGGGGGGGGTAGGTTAAGAATGAATCTATTCCAGTAGCTGGAATAGTCCAGCGTAGCCAGACCCTTTACCGAACCGCTATGCTGGGAATGGGTCTGGACCCTTTACCAAACCGCTATGCTGGGAATGAGTCTGGAGACATGGCCATACCGAATTTGTTCTGCCGCACATATATTGTGGCGGTCAATTGCCATTAGCAAATTACGGGGAATAGCCCTCCTCAACCACAAATAGAAATACCTGTGCGTATCAGCCACCCTTTCCAACACTCGGTTTAGCAATCATGGCTAATTTGCGGTAGAAATTCAGGTATAAAGGAGGTGGGGCACTCACCACTTGAACAAATTTGGTATGGCCATGTCCGCAGACCCTCCGCGCTCTTTGCACATTACGTGGGTCTGGCTGGAACCTATAGCACATACTCAAGTCCCATTCACTACATGGATAAAAATATCTTTGCATGCTGAGACTTGTCTGATTCCCTCTTAAAGTACATAATTTAAACTATTTTAAACTCTCTATAAGTGAAACAGCATAGTAACTAAGTGGCATGGGTAACCTTGCTATTTGGGATTAATAGTAGGATTAACTAGACTTGAAATAGCACAAGGAGAAGTGGAGTGCTATTTCAGTTACAGAAAATAGTACGGGTTACCCATGCTAATAGTAAGCCAGCTTTTTTTTTTTTTAATCATTTGCACCGCAGCTACATTGTTAGTGGACGACGTTATGTGCAGAACGGCTGACCCTCACCTTTGACCTCAGAGCGCACCCGATCAAATGAACTTTGAACCTTAAGCATGTGCGCATGCGCATATGGCTGACCGTCGCTGCGGGGCTGACCATCTCTGGGTGGCTGACCATTACTGCGGGGGCTGACCATTGCTGCGGGGGTGACCATTTATTGTGTGCCGACAGACCCACCCCAAGCAGCACCTCAATCATGCTATGGAAAAATAGCTGTAGGTACACATCAATATTTTGCAACTGTAGTTTTATAATTATAATACTTGTTCACACAACAATCAAAGGGTGTGGCTTCAATTTGGGCGTGACTGCTCATTCTAAAAGTTGAAGTAAATGTTATACTGGCGACACATATTCTTAAGTCGACAGACCACAACTCCATAAAGTGAATGGAGCAAACTACATGTGTATGTATCTAGTAGCGACAATCATGCTAGTAGCAACATACAAGCACTTTTCCTGCGTCCATGCATCTCACTCGCCTCCTCCTCCCTTCCCCCCTCCCCCACCTCCCTTCCCCACCCCAATTTGTTCATAGAAATGTTTCTCCAATGTGTTAGAGTAAATGGTAGCATTGTATTACTAGTTAAATACAACTTAAGTACGATCGACGTGACGACTCAAGGCAGCGCTAAGAGGTCACTAACTGAAGAAACCTTGAGTACTATGTTAGTCAACTTTATTCTGAAAATGCAGTCTGCTTGTAAGCTAGTATAACATTCCCAATGCCATTGACAAAATACTGATGAACTATTCCATAAAAATAAAATACTGTAAATTTCCAGTATGAAGAAGCTCTTAAAGAGTTGGATTATGACAGTGTCAGTGATAAGTTTAGTTGTCCTCAATGTTCCAGTAGATTTTCCTTCAAACAAGGATTGAATCGTCATTGGAAACGTATCCATGGCAATTCCTTGGACACTCTTGCATCTCAAACCTGTAACAAAGAAGGGAAAGTAATTACATGTTACCAAAGGTCCAGCGCTCCTTTCAGGAACACAATGCTGTTTTCACTACAGTACAGTACAGTACAGCACTTGATGTTACACTGCTCATCTCTACTTGATAAAGGTCTCAATAATAACCATTAAATAGGAATGCTTAATTAGAAAACTAAATATACATTATGAATGTAAGAAGCAAGAAAGTACCTCTTACTAAGATGAATGAAAAAGACCACAATGGCACTTTATATACTACACACATGTACATGTGTAAGTGTATACAATATATGAGTTTGTACATGAGGAAACAGGTGTGACGAGCCCCACAACAAAAACTTTAATTTGTACAGACATAGCAGCAAAAGCTCTACAATTTACTCAAGGGCAGATACAATAATGTGTAATAATTGAAACTATCATTTCTCAATGATTTTACATGCCACAGTTGTTCATGTATGTGCATGTGATACAGAGAGTACCAGTACTTATGATTGCAACATTGTGCTCATATCTATTAGGATCCTGTACAAATGGCATCAAAATGTTGGATGGCTTCACTAAACTTTGCTCTAATTACAAAAAAGGGGTGTTGCTTGCCAGTCAGAAAGTATTCAGATGGACTCCTCTTGTTACAAACAATGCAAAAGTAGTAAATTTAAGAGCAATGCAAATGGTGGTGTAGGAAGATGATTCGGTATGGGTAGGCTCTAAGTAGTCTCGCGTACCCAGAGCCTTTACCAATCGCTGCGTGGGAAAAGGGTCTGGTAGACTGACATTGAGCAGTTTGTTCTTGCTTAGTCAGCAAGTGGTTAACTGTGGTTCAATTAGTGTGGGTGTAAATCGTTAAATATTTTCAGGCACGTGAATTGGGGAGGGGGGGAGCCGGGCCATTTTAACCAAAAATATATAACAATTATAAGGGCGGGGTAAATAAAACAATTAACTGGCATATGTAATACAAGTATAGAGTATTGAAACAAGATTGTTATAATAAGATAAATAAACTGAGGTGAAACACATCACTGATGATGAACATTCTCACTAGAGAGATTCAAAGTGAAGATTGCAATCATATCTGATATACAATACACAAGGTGTTGTGGATCCTTCTAAAGATCAATGCCTACTTGCAATACAAACTAAATCCCAACTACAAACGTATCAGCAATACTTACACACAGTAGTCTGTATTAAATTTACATTCAAAATAACTAAAATTTATATATGATTTTAAATGAATAACGATGAATACGAAGAACATAAGTTAATATTAACACACGAAATCTTTATAATTTGTTACTATTATTATTAGCCCTCAGTGTGCACGTACAAGAGGGACTATCCAGCAAGTTGAGGACTTGATCCCAGCGTAGTCTATTGACACGCACTACACCAAGCAGAAACAGAGTAACTAGTGCAGTGAAGACCCACTAGCGGGTATGGTAGCGTCAGAGTTCCAGTAAGAACAGTCAATGACAGTGTTCTGGGTGATAAATATAAACAAAAAATGGAACATCGACGATGCACGACCATCGATGGTACACGAAAATAAGAACAAATAAGCATGCATGAATACTAATGATGAAATAAAATGTAATGTTATAGTTGTTCTGGAAGTCAGAGAAAACATGAAAGTTTGAGAAAACATGAAGCTGTTGGCTTCACATAGGGTACTAACTGTTGTGGAAAAGGTCCCCCTATCGTCACGTCGTAATCATGTGAGCAAATAATTTCTTGCAGTTTGAGATAATCCTGAGAATTTAACAGAGAGCGAAAAAAAGATAGATTGTAAAATATTCCACTAAATTTTTCTAAGCAGTACAAAACATCAGAACCATCTTTACATAAGTACTTTGAAGAATACTACATATGTTACACTTGTAATACATGTAACTAAACTATTGGTCGCTCAATGTAATACACGTACATTACATGTTATTTCACAAAAATGGGCAATGTGCTACAGGAAGATTGGCCTTTCTGATATAGATACAAGACATGTTTGCAGTAACATTTTTAACACATGGTGGAATTCTAATATTAAATTAATTTGCTTCCATCAGCTCAAAGAATACACAGGCAGCGAGAGAATAATAGCCAGTGAGCCTGAGAATACATAGGCAGTGAGCCTGAGAATACATAGGCGGTGAGCCTGAGAATACATAGGCAGTGAGCCTGAGAATACATAGGCGGTGAGCCTGAGAATACATAGGCAGTGAGCCTGAGAATACATAGGCGGTGAGCCTGAGAATACATAGGCAGTGAGCCTGAGAATAGATAGGCAGTGAACCTGAGACTACATAGGCAGTGAGCCTGAGAATACATAGGCAGTGAACCTGAGACTACATAGGCAGTGAGCCTGAGACTACATAGGCAGTGAGCCTGAGAATACATAGGTAGTGAGCCTGAGAATACCTAAGGAGCAAGCTTAAGAAAACATAGGCAGCAAGCCTGATAGTGTATGCAAGAATAGATAGGCCCTGGGCGTCAGTGCAAGATTAGGTAGGCAAGTCTGATAGTGCAAGATTGGATTGCAGTGAGTCTGAGAGTGCACATACATAGGTGGTGAGTCTGGCTATGGCAAGGCAGCACACTAGTGCGAGATAGGCGGCGAACCTGATAGTTGGAACTAGATATCCGGGTGTGGGACTAGATAGGTGGCTAGTTGAGTATGAGAATACATAGGCAGTGAGCCCGAGAGTGCACGAATACATGGTGAGCTAGAGAGTAAGAATGCCTTAACAGCATTGGGTGTGAAAACAGATAGACAGTAACTTGAGTGTGAGAATAGATAGAGAGTGAGCCTGATCGTGTGAGAATAGATAGGCAGCGAGCCTGATGGAGTGAGAATAGATAGGCAGCGAGCCTGATGGAGTGAGAATAGATGGCAGTGAGTCTGATAGTGTGAGAATAGGTAGGCAGTGAGTCTGCTGGTGTGAGAATAGACAGGCAGCAAGCCTGAGTGAGAGTGAGAGAATAGATAGACTGCAAGCCTGCGAGTGAGAATGGATGGCAGTGAATCTGATAGTGTGAGAATAGGTAGGCGGTGAGTCTGCTGGTGTGAGAATAGACAGGCAGCAAGCCTGAGTGAGAGAATAGACAGGCAGCGAGCCTGAGTGAGAGTGAGAATAGACAGGCAGAAGCCTGATAGTGTGAGAATAGACAGGCAGCGAGCCTGAGTGAGAGTGATGCGAGTGAGAGTAGATATGCAGTATACCTGATAGTGAGAGAATATGAGCCTGATAGTGTAAGACTAGACAGTCGGCAAGCCTAACAGTGAGAGAATAGACGGCCGTGAGCCTGACAGTACGGAATACATAGGCAATTAGCCTGAGAGTAAGAAAATAGACATGCAGCGAGAGTGAGAGAATAGACAGGCAGAGAGCCTGATCGTGTGAGAATAGACATGCAGCGAGAGTGAGAGAATAGACAGGCAGAGAGCCTGATCGTGTGAGAATAGACATGCAGCGAGAGTGAGAGAATAGACAGGCAGAGAGCCTGATCGTGTGAGAATAGACAGGCAGCGACTGTGATAGTGTGAGAATAAATAGAGTGAAGGGCAGCGTGCCCTGCATAGACACTTTCAAAGGGGCCCCGGACAGACCATCACACCTTTATTTGGTGGAAATCTAACTATATGTACTGTAACCTCCTACCCATGCTCTCTATAATGCCACACTGGCAATAGTGTAGTGTGGCTTATGAGTCCCAAGACACATCCAGCACTACAGTTCATTCTCTAATCTCTCTCGTTATGTAACCCCTATTTGCTCCGCCTCCCTTCTCATGTAACACTCTCATGTCAGCATAAATATAAATTACAGCATGCAACCTGACTGATTCAGGAGTTTCCAAGCTTTCGAGAATACTGATCACTTTGACAGAGCCAATCTTGGCAATACGGCCATTACTAAATACTGCACATAGTTACTAACATGCAATGGACAATGATGATCATAAATTTTTGCATGAAGGTTCGAATAAGAAGAGTGGGAGCCAGCAATGCACCCTACACCTGTAACGAAGGCCTACGCCTGATCATAACGAGGGTTGGCAGCATTTCGTGATTTAGAGATTGCAACTGTTGGGTAGAGTAACAGCATTAGAACTAGAGTCCAACTCTTAACATAACTGTACTAGTTAAGCAAGGCAAATGGACCAGCAGCATGCCAATGTATTATCGAGCCATAGAACTCCTATTTTCAGCTGATTGCATCAATGAAGGCCACTGATTGATGATTTAGATCCTATTAATCCAACCTGACCTACAGAAAGCTAATTACATAGAGTACAGTAGTGTATATCTCCAGCCCCTTACTATTTAAATAATACCACCACTGATGAGCAGCCATCCTTAGAGAGTTAATAGTGCCGGGTGAACCAGCCATTCTGGCAAGAAAGTAACAGGTAGCTGCTAGGCTTAGGCTACAAGCACTGAGAACAGTGGCTATCAGGACTAATGTACTTGTGCCCGGGTGCCATTGCTCCTCATGTGACACCCCACACGTGATCGCTTAGCGAATGGTCGCAGTATTTGCAGGTCCTCTGCCGACCTTTACCTGGGCTCGGGTGATGTGATGGTGGGCTTAATTAGTGTGGGTAAAACCACTAAGATAATAGCAAATTTTTCTCGTTCTAACAGCCAATAATTATTTCAGCCGAGAATGACTGAATAACCACTAAGATACTTCATGGCACATGAATTATTCAACTCAGTCAGCCATATAGAAATACAACACACACAAAAAGTTGAGCAGTCTTACGTCACAGGATATACCACCTTATTATGTCATCTATTGTTTGTGGTCTTCCCAATTAGTGAGGGGAACTGAACAAACTACTTAATGTCAGCCTACCTGCCGCATAGCAGTAGGTAAAGGGTCCAGTAAAGCGAGATTAAATATGACGTGATCAAAATAGATCCTAAAGCCTGTCAGGAATAAATAATGTGCTTATAAACTACAAGCCAGAGACACAGATGGATAAAATTTGAAAAATTGTTCAGATGTGCCCACACTTGACTGCCATTGCAGGGCTCCTCTAAAAGGTTCTAAAATAACTAAAACGTTCCGCAGACTGGAATATTTTTAGAGATGTTTCACTGAGGGAAACCAGGCGTTCTACTTGGTACAGCTACAGCTGGTAATTTAGTGATATGAAACTCATAACAACTAAATGACAAAACTGACTAACAGAACAGAACTTATTATCCTACATATAGACTCATTTTTATGTAGAATACATGGAGGTATAACCTCCTAACTAGAACTGAACTAGACACTGCTGATGCCAATGCCACTGAAGGTCATAGATTACACAAAATAAAGTTAGCTGAAATAATAGACATCTTCCAACAGAATAGTCACAGGATCATGTGTTAATGTTACTGCATTAGTCACTCCTTGTTAATGCAATATTGTTCCCCAGGAATTAAATCAGCAATTTTTTGGGAGGCACAAATTCACTTAGGGGAAAATCACAGGCTATATTGTGTAAGATCGGCCTTCAGAAAATTGCCAGAGATTGCCAGAGTATGACTACTCACTAAGACTGTCAACATCTTGCGATAGTACAGGTCTCATATACAGTGACATCTGATTACATAACTTGACGTACACATTTGCATGGTATATTTATTGTCACACAAACACTTGTGTCCTAGGTGACCACAGCAAGCTAGCCAGAGCCACTAATTGCTCCGAGTGTTGGTGATACATTCTAGCAATGTAGACCTATTGGAATCAATACTTCCTTATTGCAAACACACTCTAGAGAACACTCACCTTGCCATCACTTCAGCAATGTCAGGTAACTCTATGATCAAAATGTTGACAATTCTTGAGCCATCATTCACAGCTAGTCTAAGTCAGAGACATTGAAAGCAGCTTCACCCACTCCATCCCACTACAAGGAATAGCAATACAAAAAGAAAACACATTGAAGTGAATAAATGCAATCATGAAATTAAACTTATACTCTGCAAGCTAATCCCACCAAGAAATTGTTAGAAACAGTTTTACAAACTCTAGCTGAGAGGTATAGTCTCTTAAAAATATTCACTAACACGGTGGTTCTGGATATCTAGATTGGAGTCAGTTGTAACACAACAAGAGGTAGAGGCATGCATGAACACATACTGTAGTATAATGCAGAAATAGAACGGTCAAGACAGTGTGGTAAAAAACCACAACAAGATTAATTTTAGAGGTTAGTGACAGGGAAGAAACGTCAGCTCTATATATTATAGAAGAAACATTCCTACACAGGAAACTAGTTGCACACACAGGCATACACTACTAATGAATGACAGGATTTAGTTTTGATCAATACTCATTCACTGATTAAAAAATTAGGTATCACAAGTTACGACCAAGGATGAAGTGATAGTAAAATAACTTAATTAAGTATTACATAAAGATTGATTATTACTACATAAAAATATACAGCTTCATACTAAAATATATTTATTTTTAATTTCTGTAGTATCTGTAGTAATAGTTCAAATGTTTCGGCTCCATGTAGCCTTCATCATTGACTTTTAAAAGTGATAAAATAAAATACATTTCTCTTCCCATCCTATTTTAATGTATAAAGTAAGGCTATAGAAAAAACCCAACTTTATACAGGTAAATAAAGTGGTTTCAACACAGAATAGTATGACATTCACTTCTAACATTCAAATAAACTGAATCAAACCTTCTCTTGCTTGCTGCTCTCCACACTCCTAGCACTCTTTCTATCATTACAGATTCATCACCCCTTCCTACTAATACCTGTATTAAGTAGACATCTATTGCTACTGGACTTAGTACTGCTTGATTATACTGGCTTCCCTGATGCTCCATCATTACTTTCTACAGTTCTAACCCTAAGGAAAATGGCTGCACAGGTAGCTAACTATCTGTCCTTACTTTCTTCTTCTCTAACATGGCTAAATTCACCAGAAGCTTTTAATAGCCTCAAAGGTTGTAGAACAAGAAGCCGTAAACTCCAGATCGAATGGTACAAAAAATTGGTAAAGGTTACATAGCAAAAGAATGTTTTGCCATTGTCAGAATGAGCAGTCTTTTAGACGTCTTTTGATTACCGTATGTCACATATAGCTTTAATATTGTATTTTTTATGATTCTTTAAAGTGATCGACTTCCGTGGCTGCATTAAATGGGGCTGCAATTGTTTTTGTTCCCCATTTAACTTCAATAAATCCACCTGATATGAATTCTCACTTCAAATAAATGCTTCAACCAGACATCTTGAGAACTAATGTGGAGTTGTTGGCTGCAGCTACTTACTTACAAATTTCTATAAATACATAGTGAAGGCCTACTCTAAAAGACATCAGCTGTGTTCAGATATCGATATAGAAGCCGTTGACTTCCATCCCATCATATTCATACTTGATTATTAAAGTTCAAACCACTAGTCATACCTAAATGTTTTTATTAATCAAACATTTAGGCCGCTATTAAAAAAAAAAACATTGAACTTTAATAATCAAGTATGTTTATACCTAGTCAAATAAATATTATCCAAGAAATCCCATCATATTGAACTGCTGCACACTAACCACTGTCAATACGATAAATATATCTCTGGCCAACTCTTAGACACACTTCTGAGGATCTCATGACCCATACTGATTGTAGACAAGTTCAACACCCTATTATCCCTATCATCATTAGGGCTCTTCCGGCTTGTCACCCAAGGGGGAGCTAAGTTAGACAATGTGAATGGGGGGGGGGGGGCAATCGACATTAAAAAGTTAATCATGCAATACACCTTATAAGATGTAATTCTGTGTCAAGACTTAGAATAAAAATTTCCCCCCACTCTTTTTTTTTTTTTGTATTATTTATTTTTCCTACTTAGCCTTACACCTTAGCCACTGTCATCATGTATACCACTGTTAACTAAAAATTGCCAGTAGTGAATGAGAAAAAACAACAACACAATCTCACTAAAGTACTAGGGAGGTGGGGGGGTGGGGGCATTTCATTAGTTACAGTGGCCGAGTGTTTACTGCCACTCCTGACGATGATATGGAACATGTATATGAAGAAAACCAAAATGAAACAGGTTTTGAGTTTGTTCATGTTAATGATTTCTCAGACTATTCCTTGTCAGATGGCGCACAACAATTTCTAAACTTAATAGTACGGCACGTAAATTGCCCATTAAAAAATGTGTGGGAAAATCACTCTTCAATTGAAGTCGCACAGAGAAAGTGAAAGGGTGTGTAACTAAGTGAAATAGCACGGTAACTAAGTGGAAACTAAGTGAAATACCACAGTAGATAAGTGAAATAATACGGATGTGCACGCATGCAGTATTAACCTTGGAAACGTACAGTTGGAGAGATTCTAGTTGGAGACAATGTCATTCTGTACCACAGAAGCTCAACCCATATTTGACGGAAAATTTTCAACATTTAAGAGGAGCCATAGGCTGAAACCGAAATTCCAGAGGAATCTAATCCTGAAATACAAAGATAGTGAGTGACTGATACAGTGTAGCTACAAGTGCAAATGATTACAAAAAAAAGATGGCCTACTATTAGCGAGTGATAGCACGGGTAACCTGTACTTTCAATTGCTTTACGAGTGCTATTGATCCCTAATAGCACTGTTACCCGTGCTATTACTCATACATCACAGTATTTAGTACACTTACTTGTTATCGCATAGCATAAGTGAATTCCTGCCGTTGCAGTCCTCTTCTCCTTTATCATCACTCACAGGTAGCACAAATGCAGCCTAGCAACCAACCAAACGAACCACCTCCTAAATCAATCTTACAGGGTCACCAAGGACAACTTTCCACAAAGGTCGAAGGTGAAAGCTAGCAACAAGAGCGCGCGCAAAGACATCGCGTGAGGTCAAAGGTGAGGGTCAGCCGTTCTGCACATAACGTCTTTCATTGGTTAGTCTCGCGGGGCCAGACCCTTTACCCAACCGCTACGCGGGGATCGGTTGGGTAAAGGGACTTGCCCCGCGAGACTACTCTGGAACTTGTTCCTACGTCGGCTCCTCCGTTGAAAAAAATCCGTCTAATTTTGGTAGAACTTTGCGCTAAAGAATGACATAGCCTCCAACTAGAAACTACTTGAACCACGTTTCCAAGTCAAAAGCTATATATGCGTATCTAAATTTCATGTCTCTCACTGGATTATAACACTAAGCAATGTACTAATCTATTTGGTCTTTGGTGCGCCATAGATGGGGTCCTGTTTGACAAATGAAAATGTGGCTACTAACATGATATTACCCTCTTGTGAAGATATATTGTTGTTGTTGTTGTTGTTCTTTTTTAAGGATTTTTATATAGCTACTCTGGATACAAACTGCTGGCTATTTTCGTTTCATGCTTCCAAAAATATGCTCCTTACAATTTTTAAAAAACTTTTTTCATTAAGTTCCTTTAGCTTTCCTCCTTCCCTTTACCCCTTAATTGCACGCATCCACGATTATTTTTCCAGTGTATTTTCTAGTCAAACAACTGAAGTGATCAGAAAAAGTGTAATTTGATACTTTTAGTCAGCATTGGGCGTGACGAAATTGTTGACATTTTACACTACAACAAAAAATGGAAAGTTAGAATTATATAATGTTAGTAATTGTTTATGTTAGCACAAATACAACGTAAACAATTTACAGTGTAGTTTCAGTTATCTTTTCTGAATCATCTACTTCTAGCTACTATCCACTAACTTTGCACACCATGTTGGGCGGACTTTTTTAGTGACTATTACTGAAAAATGAGTTGGATCTCTTATTATTTAACATAAAATTAAATCTTATACAATGTGAATTTTAATTGGTGAGGGCTATTAAGGATGTCTAAATATGCATAGCATTTGTCAGTGCAATAAAAAATATTACGAAAAGACACACTATACAAAATAGTGTGAGTTGAGAGGTCTGCCACTGTCCCAAATTGAATAGGCCTGATATTATTACTTCAAGTTGGTGTTTAAGCAAAAGAAAATATTACCCACAATCAATGACATCCTTTATACACATGTAAACTTTAAAGAGAGTTAGGCATTTTGAAGAGGTATAGTGAAACAGCAAAATCAGTGCTCCAGGAGTTAATCATTGTTTAGGTAATTGTCCCAAAAACTGCTGACTGTCTTGGCTTGTTGTTTCTTGATAACAAGTACGAGAAGGGGGTGGAAGATGGATTTTTATTCTTTTTTTTTTATTGTTGGTTTTGGTGTATGGTTTATATGTAGCCATTTCTTGCACTCTTTTTAGCTTGCTTCTCCTTCTTCCTTTATTAATGGTTTTGTATCTCTTTTCTTTTGTTCACACTGTAAGACTTTCTTGATCAGGTGTCTAGGATATCCTCCAAATATGTTGTAAGCTCTATTTATAGGCACTGGATGGACGATGCCTCTGTGTACTCCAAAAGTTGTAATTAGAATTGAAATGGATATATGTTGGCATTTTTGTAGGTTTGCAAAAGATCGGTGTTTGTACTTGACTTCAAGTATGTCAAGAAATGACATTTAAAGTACACTTGAAAGCTTATGTGCAAACCTGTTTTTATGCGATTTTATGTCAATTATCTTCTTCTATGGTAAACTTCATTGATGGATTCTGGTTTAGATGCTGATGAAATATCTGTGTTTCAATGTAGCCAGAGAACAAGGTGTCATCAACATTATTGCAGCCACATACTTGGTCTGAATCTGGCACTGTTCGAGGCTCTTTCTAGATCTTCCTTGAATATGTTAGCCACAACTGGTGATAATGGTGACCCTAGTGTGCAAGTTTAAAAGACCAAGTATAAAGAGGAGGGAATACTATGTACAGTTAATGCAGCAACGGTCATTGCAAAACTTCGACAACAAGATAAGTGTATTTTGTTTCCTTTCCACCACCTTCAACCAAAAACAGTGGGGATAAAGGATGATATATGGTAAGGACACTCAAAATTATACCAGCATAATTCATAAAACCCCATTTTTGACCAATGAAAGAATGGCTGTAGTAATTTATCCAAAAATTAATTTGTTACAGGTGTCACTGTGACATATTACTCAAATGCCAACAAACATTATAGAGTCTCAATCTTTGACTAGCAAGCAAATTTCTGAGCTAACAATGTTATAGTTTTCTGCTTGTAGTAGATTGTTGCTGGGTTTTTTTTTTTTTGTTTTTTTTTGCACGGCAAAGAATTTGGAAAGTAACTGCAAGTATTAAATTCAATTTCAAGGGATTTTGATTTTTTAATAAAGTGTCAAGAGGCAAAGTGCCTTTTTAAGGATGTGTACATGTGTAAAAATAAAAAGACCAGTCACTCGCTAATTTGCATTGTTCAGCCAGAACAACTCGTTTAAATTTTTAGATAAAACAGCTTGAATAAATAGATGGACAAACTTTTTATATTTTACTCATTAAGACTTTCTTCTAAAGAGAAACCAGTTAAGTAATCCAACTCAATAATGGAAATCAAAATGGCGGCTCATGTTAGCGAATAGCACATGTGTAACAGAAGTGAGTGAATACAAAGTCACAATAGGAATGTCTGTTTTCACTTCCACCTTCCTCCAACTCTGTGTTCTCATTGTTTGGGAATGTAAATATATTTTAACATTTACAGTGCATTGAGAAAAACATGGAATAATCACACAAAAAAAAAATCAGAATGGTGTCATCAATAATGATGCATGCATAAACTAAAGGTATTTATGCAAACTCACAAAAATGAATGCTCTATTAATGACAGTTAGCACTCACCAGTTTTCAAGTAGACTACACTTATTATTTTACTTGTCAGCTCCCCCACTTAAAATCTTCTTACACCAGTGTGTATGATACTACTATAAGAACTTGTAAAGTTTGAAGTGTGTGTATATAATATAGTATTCTACTCAACTCATGTGTCAGAGAGTGCATTCTCATTGCAGAGCAGTCTGTACTATATGTTTTTATTAAATAGTTGGACTAGTGTTACCATAATTTTTATGCTAATATTTTAATTTATATATTTTACATTTAAATATGTGTTTTTTTTTAAGTCACAACACTCGATGAGATCAGTACTATAGCTAGTGATGGCTACTTTATCTTGAGACAACAAAATGACTATGTTTGCACCAAAACGAAACTTACACAAAACATGTTTCATTATATTCCTTGTTGAAATGTTGAAGCCAAATTATGAATAACCCTCATACTGTTAGTTCTATTGCTACCATATTTTACTTGTATACTGCACTAGTGCTATATTAACTATTACAAATATTGTCTGTGCTAATTTTGGAGACATTGAATGAGATGGAACGCATATTGCCATATTGTGTCTGAGTGGTATCTTTGACTTTCTTGACTTCGTGCACGACAACAAGAATAAGTTTTGGCATGAGGAGGCAGCACATTATAGCTGAAGCACTCAATAGGATGCTCAGTAGTAGAAGGAACAACTGATAGATTGTTCCAAATTCTACCATAGATATATAATAAGTAGGCACAAAAGCCAGCCAGATTAAGCACAGGGTGAACAGTGTGATGTTGACAAACCTGGCTTCATTGTAATTTTCTGGTAATTTCCTTGTGTGGAATGCAAAGTAAGTGCTGCCGATGAGTAGGATCACGTTGTAAAGGACTATCACAATTAACATGTTGGCTATGGTCACACACACACTCCACTTTCATTCTGCTCGCTTTGACTGTCGTTACCTTCGGAGGCTCAACTACAAACCAAATGGATGCAATCATAATCTGCACCAAAACTAACAAACAAGTGATTACTACTTGACTGATTGGACTGACGAAGCGTGAAGGAGAGGTCATTTTGTGAGTGGCTCTGTTGAATATTCTGTGTATCCTGTTTGTTTTGACTAGTAGTGCACTGAAGACCAGAGCGAAGGAAACACCAGAACCAATTCTCTGTATTGTACAGGCACCAGGTGATGGTTTTATCAGAAAAATGAAGGACAGGATGTAACAGAAAAGAATTCCACACAACAGGAGTGCACTAAACTCTCTGCTGGAAGCTTTGATCAGTTTTTCATTGAAGAAGACAATATAAGCTAACCCAGTAAAGATGCACACTACAGTACCTGCACTAGCTAGTATAGTTATTACAATCCCTAGTGGACTTGACCATGTGAAATAAGTCAGTTCAATAGAATCACAGGAGCTCCTGTCTGCATTCGGAAGGAACGTTTTATTGCACTCGTAGCACCCCTCCCCTGAACTGACAGTAAATTCTCCGAGGCAGTCTCTGCATCTCCAGCAACACTGAGCCTGGCCTGGTATGGCTATGGGTTCCTGACCAGGTCCACAGGGGAGGCTGCAGACAGACTGAGGCGGTAGGTCGCTCCCACTCCTCCACTCAATGGCATTCTTGTTGACAGTGAGGAGTCTGAGATGGTCCCATGTGGCTACCAGACGAAAGGATAACTCACTGTCCTCAGAGCCTTGGAGGTTATATATCATGTAGGATCCTTGTACATCTCCAATCGTTTTGTTGAAGGAAATTTATGTCAGAAAGGGACACATTGAGAAGGTACTGCCTCAGCTTCCTCCCATCCACAACACGATGATTAGACCGTATCACAACAACTTGGTCACATAGTCTCTTGCTGGGACAATAGTCAGCCAGCATTCTGTCTAGAGCTACTGCAAATGCATAAACCCATTGATAACATAAGGATGCTGCAAACTTAGCGTCCAGTTGCTAGGCAGTCTTTGTGTCTCCAATGAGCATGGGTTCATTTTCGCAGGAATTTTCTCACACTTTGGAGCTTAAGTATAAAGTAAGGCTTGCTTAATGCTGCAGTTTCAGAATAAACTGGGGTCAAGCCTAAAAAGCCGTGTTTTTAGCAGAAAAAAGTTCCCCGCGCGTTATCCACCCCTATACTGTCGCTCGCTCGCCAACAAACATCACCGATTTTTTTCATTTTTACCCCTGTAAGTGTCTCGCTCGCTACGCTCGCTCGCCAATCAGGCGTAGCGAGTCTATCTTCCTCATCCCCTGCCGGTGTCACAGGAAAATTGGTCCGGGCAAATTGCGGTCCGATCGGACCAAATCCGCTAGCGTTATTGGTCCGGGCTGATAAAATCTGTTTGCGGATACAAGTCCCCCCGGACCAATAACGCTAGCGGATTTGGCCCGTCATCTGCTGATTTGGTCCGCCTAGTTTATCGTCTTTCCACGACAACTATGCACGTTCAGGAGTCTTCAAGTAGAGGTATGTTCACTTTACTATTGAGCTCTAACAATTTTGATGTAGTTCAAGTTCCACTGTTCACTGCTATAAATGTAAGAAGATTCCACAGGATATCATCTAACTTTTTTTGTAACTAAATTCAATTAGACTGACATCATTTGAGCCTCTTGCAGGGATTGTAATCACTAGTATGTAATGCTTGATGCCATATGAATTTCTTAGTGGCTTAGGTATTTGCAACTTTTATTTCACAAAGCTTGGCTCAAACCATTTGGTCGGTTTGGACATTCAAGTGAATAATTTTTTTTTTGCTTTTTATTTTTCAGATTACTTATTCCACAGAGTATTTAAGAATTGATATAATAGTTGTTACCTAAGCATTAAGCTACATAAAAGATTCAGATTCAACTTGAACCAAAGAAACTACTACTAGCTAAATAAGCTTCATTTTCATTTCATACTGGAGAATATCATGAGTCTGTTGGCTTAGTATTTACATGAGTGCCACAGGCACAAGTGTAAATAGAACCAATCAGACGAATTAAATAAATTTATTATGTACTGCTCATGTGTTGATGCCATAGCTATGGCATTGTAAACACCATAAACAAATTTGTAACCTGGAGGGACGTAATAACCCAACGTGATAACTGTGAACACAGGTGATATGGGAAAATATTACCCTAGGCCTCATCCTGTTTAGTTTAGTGCATTTTCTATGTAGCAGCAGTTATCAGGACCTGTTCAGTATTATAATAGAAAATATCATGATATTTTTTCCTATACATATGTTCAAAATTTGCTTCTTATTGTGTGTGTGTGTGTATGTGTGTGTGTGTGTGTGTGTGTGTGTGTGTGTGTGTGTGTGTGTGTGTTGTTCTCGTGCTTCTAAAATGTTTTTCTACCTGTTAGCTATATATCTCCTAAAATGTGAGGTTTTGCTCTTTTTTTTCTTTTCAATTATGCCTCTTATGTTTATGGCTTCATTTATGGTATGGCATGGATACATGCAATATTTGTCTGCTTTTATCCTACTAGTACGAAACTTTGAAGTTATAAAAAAATGATGATTTTTGAATTTGAAAAAACTGTGATATGACCTTTGATAACTTTTAAATTGTGATACATAGCTATGCAGTAATTAGATTATACTGTAGTGATTGCATACTTTTATCAAGCATGTCCATATTTGCTTACTCCGTGAAAGTTGAAATACCTTTTTCACGTTTTTGGTTGGGCTGAATAATGATGACAATGTAGTGACTAAACTAATTTAGATTCTCCACTGCAATTACATAATGTAGTGTAGCTATAATATTGCCTTTCTGTTCATTAAACCTTTTTGCAAACCTAATTGCTACTATTCCCTTACTACAATGACTGCTTTTTTAATTAGTTACTGTTATTAGCTAAATATACCCAAAAATGTTTCAGCCTCTTGCACAAGTTTTTTTTTAGGGGTAAACATCTCAGAAGATGATAAAATTTGGCTGATATTTCCTAGAAATTAGCAATATAATAAAAAAATTTCAGCCAACAATAATGACCGAATTATTTAAGTAATCTTCAGTTTGAAAGGGATAATGTATGTACACAAGTCAAGTGCTTAAATTATATATACAACACAGAAGCATTATTTGACATAATAATGAAGTTGAATACAACAAAATGTAAGTGATCTTGTAGAAACTATTCCTGAGTTAGCCTCGCTGAACAAATCTGCTCAGTTGCCACTATTTTTATCTAAAGGCGGCTAAAAGGGGACCTAGTTAGGCTTAAAAGGTTTTATAAATGCTATCGCCGAACCTCACTGGATGTATCAGCTCTATAACTACTATTCTTGTCTAAAGGCTATGGAAATAGAATGTTGTTCACCAAGGTAAATACACTTTTAGTCGATAGTTGCAAGCCTCGCTTAAATAGCTTCTGTCATTGATTAGTATTTTTATCTGTCAGAAATGGTAGCTATGGTATAAAATAGTTAAACCATGGCAACTCTCAGAATTATCGCTGGATAACTCCTCAAACCAATGGTTTAGCTATTACATATTCTCCCGTATTTTATGCTATTTATTGCCTCCAAGCAGTGCGTACATAGCGAGTAAAATGAATTGAAAAATGTACTCTGACTGTTTGAGAAAAAGTCTAAATCACTTTCACATGATATTTTCATTTGCCTTCGGCTCCCATTTTATACTCTGACTCATGCTATGTACAATACTTGAGTCAGAGTACATTAATAAGAGAACTACTTTACGAGCACTTCAAATATTTTCAAAATATTTTTATTAATCATTTCTAATACGATTTCAATAGATTTTACTCGCTACACACGTGCTACATGGAGCATTCACTAATCAAATGATCTGCTTGCCACATTGTGTGAAGACATGGTTAATTAACATGTTAGAATTCCTTTAGAACTATTCATTATAAAAGGCAATTAGAGAATGCACGTAATATCATTGTCAATTCTCAGTTGCTTCATTTGCTCTTGTTTATTTTGAATTAAAAAAGATCAGGTTTTGTATTTAGAATATACTGCATTTCAAACTTGTCTCACAATTATATTCATTCGGTGCAGCAATTATGTACATAAAGGGTGCATGGTTAACCACATGGCTCAGCTACCTCACTATAGTTGGATTGTGCAGAAGCCAACAACAAAAGAACAAGCATCACAGGCATAACTAGCATGAGGACTGTATAGCCACAGGAACCAATGCACTCACTTGTAAACACTTACGGAAATATTGGGGCTGTTACAAGAGTAATTTAGTGGAAATAAAATTTGTAGATGTTTTACTATTTATTTTTTAACTATCTAGTATAATGTTGACGTGTCAGAGATTTAATCTAAGCAATTTAGATCTTAAACGACTGCTTTTATTGTTGATGTTGCCATCTTCATTTTCTGCTATTACTATTCCTTTAGAAGTTACCACTTATGTACATACAGAGAACTAATACTCGTCTTATCTTTTTGTTTGAATACTAGAAAGATAAACCTGGAATAAAGGTATGCATTCATATAAATATGATTTTTAGGGTGTATTTATATTAGTCAAAAATCAGGTTTTTAATTTAAAATTCATCAGACTTAAAGCAATGCTTAAATGATATGAAACATAAATCACTATAAGTAATGATATGCTTGCTCAGTATTTGCTACTTGTTGTCCTAAATAGTTATCTTTTAGTTTGATTTACCATCTAGAATTGTCAGCTTGTTAATTTAGCTAATGATGCAGGATGATATGTTATCTTGTTCAAGTTATTAGATTTCAAATATGCGCTATGAAAACTGAAAAAAGGTATCTATGAATAGAAATGCCACCTATTGAATTAAGAAATTCTGTACTTGCACCAGTTACCATTACTGGACTACATGTGTGTATGGGTGTGTGTTTGCGCATGCGTGCATGCATGCTGCGTGCGTGCGTGTGTGCATGCATGCGTGCGTGTAAATATAGCCAAAGAATCAATTATTCTTTCAAAGTATTACCTATTCCCCTCTTTCCCCTCTCTCTTTTCCTTCCTTCTATTCTCCTTCTTTCTATTCTCGATACTTTATTCCCACTCACCTCCAACCCCCCACCTCCTCCCCCATATTATTATTATTGTTATTATTATTATTATTATTGTTATTATTATTATTATTATTGTTATTATTATTATTATTGTTATTATTGTTATTGTTATTATTGTTATTATTATTATTGTTATTGTTATTATTATTATTATTATTATTATTATTATTATTATTATTATTATTATTATTATTATTATTATTATTATTATTATTATTATTATTATTATGTGTATATCAACTTTGTGTGAGTCCAGGTGATTGTGCATGGCTATTGTCAAGCCATTGGACAATATGATCCTGGAACACTCTCACCTCTCATCAGTGGCGTAGCTGGAGAGAAACTGCTGGAGGGTTCTAGTTTTGTGACCTATAAATGTATGAACCAAGTTTAAATTGAATTTATGACTAATTGATAAAATATTTTTGATGGGAAGGCCAAGGCCCTCCAGGCCCCCCTCAGCTACGCCACTGACCCTCATAGGTTAATAATGAAGAGTTAACAAAAAAAGTGTGTGTGTGTGTGTGTGTGTGTGTATGTGTGTATGTGTGTGTGTATGTGTGTGTGTGTGCATGTGTGTGTGAGGTGCTATGTTTCCTCTTTGGATCATGACCTTGTTGCAATGGAGGGGCTTAAGCGCACCAATGAACCCACAATTGTTAAGTTTTGGGGGTAGTTGCTGACTAAGCATGGTCCAAGTAGACTAAAGTAAATAGATCCAGGGCATTGCCTGATGGTGCCACTTAACAAGAACTCCATGTAATCTCAAGTACGTCCTGTTTAAAGCTTATTATGAGATGCTGGTGCCAGTAATGCTTAGGGTATGTCATTCTTGCTCACCTCCCCCCCCCCATCTTGGAAAACCACTTGACCAATTACTGGCAGTGGTGACAAGGTTAAGGTGTTAAGTATAAGATACATTAGTGAGATTACTGGTTCACCAGATGTAAGATGTACGGTACTTTCTTCTTAGTAACTGTGACCAGGCAGCTAACCAGAAATTAATTAGTAATATTAAACATTTCATTTGTAGTTACATAAAAAATTATTGAGTATAATGATACCAAAGTGCAATTTTAAATTGTAAAAGTGATCTGTAGTAAATCATTCAGTTCTTGCATTTTGGGCACACCCAGGGTTTCTTCTTGCTATTCCAATCTTTATTACTTATTCTGCTACATTCCCTGTGGTACCACTCTCCACATTCATCACAGCATACCATACTACGACCTTTTTCAGGCTGTCGACAGCTACAATAAATTGGTATCTTTTGAGTGTCAAAAGTTGCCTTTCTTTGCTCACTTTTGCTTGGAAATGTTGTGAGAGTTTTGCTCTCAAATACTTTCAATAATTCTGATCTTAACATTTCTTGGTTAAAAGTTATGAGTTCAGGTTTTTGTCCATTACAAATGGCAGCTGCAAAAGCGATCGCTAAGGGACCACAGTCAGAACCTCCCTTCTGAATTTGAACATTCATATAATTTACTTTGATGTCTTTGCTATTTGTGTGCAGTAAGTCTGCGATTATTTCTTCTAGATCTTCACTGAGTAGTAAATGCATGCTGTCATAAATTTTGACAGTGGCAGGTTGACATCCTACTGTAGATACTGTCATCCAATGGTTGCCGCTGTGGTTTAATATTTGCACAAAGGGGTTCAAGTGATGAACAGTAAATGTCCTTGTGTATTGCAATGTAGGGCTTTCCAGTCCAGCTATACCATAGGTATTTCTCAAAATGGTCTGTGCTGCATCTATGTGACGGTCATTTAACCACATGTTGCTGGTTAGGATATCCTTATCAGTAATTGAGAGTGAGATTTGGCCAACAACAGTCCATATTTTTTTCTCCTGTACTGCATTCATTTCGGCTACCTCAATCACTGCAGTAGACTGCATTGCAGCTAGCTTTTGAGATCCTGTATTAATACATGCTCGACCAGGATGACATTGTGGTCCACATATGTTACCCTGCCGTTTGCATGAACATTTCTTTGTGGCACAGCGAGTTTGGCACATACACTGCTGACCAGCTGGAGGCTGAGCTTCAGGCTGCATTATCACATGGATAGCCTAAACTAGAAAATGCTCATGTAGCATTGGTTGGGCGAGCCAGCGAAGTTCTGGAATGCGCGCACGCGTTTAAACGACGACGTATTCAAAACGACGACGTACCACGTATTCAGGAAACGACGACGTATTCAAAACGACGACGTATTCAAAACGACGACGTACCACGTATTCAGGAAACGACGACGTATTCAAAACGACGACGTACCACGTATTCAGGATTTCCATAAACTACATCTTAGAGTTGCTCGCTCGCTTCGCTCGCTCACCAATAATATTTGAAAATTTATTTGAATCATAAAAAAAAAAATAGGTAGACAATGAGACCAAAGGGTCTAGCACATTTAAAGTGCTGCAACACCATTTCAATTAGTATGAGTAATAGCACGAGTAACCATGGTATTCAGGATAAATAGCACAAGTAAAACACAATTGAAGCAAAGCTGATTGCTATTTATTGCTTTATGAGAGCTTTTATTGCTTTACAAGTGGAATTTATCCCTAATACTGCGGTTAGCCGTGCTATCACTCGCTAATAGTATACCTCTATCCTTACCTAAAACCATCGTTTACTTTAAACAAACTTTTTAGCAAAAACTATGGCATTACTAAGGCTAATCGCCCCACGTGTGTGCACTTACCCATACTATTTCACTTTGATAAGTGTACTATTTCAACTCAACTGTGCTATTTCACTTTCCCCGGGCTATTTCAATTAAACGGTGATTTTACCCATACATTTTTGAATGGGCAGTTTACCTGGTATACTATTATGCATAATAATTTCAACCAGGATTACCCTTTTCATATGTAGTGTTTTCTGAGCTTGCATCAATAGACATCACATTTTTAGTTAATTCCTGCCACATTATATACTTTAATTAGAGATTAGTAATTTGAACTGATATTTAAAACAAATAAGCAATAATATTCATTAGGCATACAGCTCCTATAATAAAAAAATTGTTATAATATTCATCATTCGAAATTTAACTTTGCCCATTTCAACCTAATCATGCATAAAGCACATGTTGAATAAAAAAAATAATAGAATTAATAAATGAGAAAATTAACTTTCTAATTGGTTACTCTGATATGAATAAATGTTAATTATTATATGTATTATTCCAATTTATCACTGCAGTTGATCTTTTTAATAGTACTGGCACCCCAAAGGTATTCAAATAAATGAGAACTTCATGTACTTATGCATGCTGTAAATCTACACATACATTGTCTTCTGTAATGGTACCCATTTCTTCTGCATTCGTTTCGGCTACCTCAATCACTGCAGCAGACTGCATTGCAGCTAGCTTTTGAGATCCTGTATTAATGCACATATGTTACCCTGCCGTTTGCATGAACATTTCTTTGTGGCACAGCGAGTTTGGCACATACACTGCTGACCAGCTGGAGGCTGAGCTTCAGGCTGCATTATCACATGGATAGCCTAAATAATATTTGAAAATTTATTTGAATCTTAGCGTTAAAAAAATAGCTAGACAATAAGACCAAAGGGTTTAGCACATTTAAAGTGCTGCAACACCATAGCAGTTATGCATAATAATTTCAACCAGGTACATTACAATCTGATTACCTTTTCATATGAAGTGTTTTCTGAGCTTGCATCAATGGACATCACATTTTCGGATAATTCCTGCCAAGTGATACACTTATTTGCTACAAGCATTGATGATGTATTATTAATTAGAGATTAGTAATTTGAACTGGTATTTAAAGCGGATAAGCACTAATATTCAGAGTTGTTGTAATAAAAAATTGTTTTAATATTCATCAATCGAAATTTAACTTTGCCCATTTCAACCTAATCATGCATAAAGCACATGTTAAATGAAATAAAAAATTATAGAATTAATAAATGAGGTTACTTTGATATGAGTAAATGTTTTTATTAATAATAATCACTGCAACTGATCTTATTTATAGTACTGGCACACCAAAATTATTCAAATAAGTGAGAAATTTGTGTATTTATGTATACTGTAAATCTACACATACATTGTCTTCTGTAATAGTACCCATTTCTTCGATTGTCATTATGTCTTCTTCCGCTGTCTTCTATCACAAAAGACATCAATTTTCATATAATTATGTATGAGTCAGTGCATGGTACACATTTAGAGTTAAATGTTGTAGTGTTTTATTAATAATTTTAAATTAATACTTATCAGTTCAGCTAATAAAATCTTATATATTTACATTGCTATGAGTAATGACTTCCTTTTCAGATTTTTTTGATGTTGACACAAATTCCTCAAATTCCTTTCATAAATATTTAATACAAACATGGAAGGAAAGCATAATAAATGTTGAATAAGGAATGAGGAAGGTTATTTCAGATATTGATAACAGGACGGGTAAAAGTGTACTTGCCTTATGCGCATTAAAACTAGAATGAAAGGGATAAACACTGATACTTAATTGACATGATATATGTTAAGTAGCATGAATTTTTTTTTACATTATTTACATACTAACAATTAACTAACCATATCTGTGTTCTTGCAATTTTTCAAATTTATACTGCTAATTCCCTGCTTGAGAATTTTCCCAGAGTTGCTTTTTAATTTGTATGTCCCTCTGGTTGTTTGTTCAGCAATTTCATCCAACTTTCCTCCTTGTCTTGTCTGCTTGCGGCTGTTGTAGCGCCATACCTTATCTCCAACATTAAAGTCTGGCTTCTTATGCTTAGCATCATACCTTTTCTTTTGTTTTGCTTGAGCCTTCTTTATATTCTCCTTGGCTTTAGTATTGATTTTATCAGCCCATTGAAGCATTGATTCCATGTGTTCATCAAGGTCATTTGCTGATGGAATTCTAAAGTGCACATGCCATTAATCTACCATTGTACATTTAAAGCCAATTAGCTATATACACCAGCGTTTTTTTTAATACCTTAAGAGATATTTGCGTCACCTCCTGGAAAATTGTTTTGCTAATCCTCACACTCAAATTAATTGTACTCAATGTTTATGGAATTTTAAAAACTCTAAACTGGACACGAGTTGTAAAAATTTACAAAATCAGAAGCAGGTACTGTAATGGCAGTGTTATTAAAGTTTTTAAGAAAATAGGGCTCAAAGCAGCGTGCTTGAATGTTGATAAAAATATTCCATACATTGGGAATAGCTAAAGCTAAAATGATAAAACTAGAGAGCTCAATATGCCCATTATGTGATGATTATTATTATTATTGTTATTATTACTATTATTATTATTATTATTGTTATTGTTATTATTATCATTGTATCATTGTTGTTGTTGTTATTATTATTATTGTTATTATTATAATTATTAGTATTATTTTTGTTATTGTTATTGTTATTATTATTATTATTATTATTATTATTATTATTATTATCATTAGTATGTTTTTTGTTTGTTCGTTTTTTGTTTTTTGTTTTTTGTTTTTTTGTTGTTTGTTTGTTCATTCATTTGTTCATTTGTTTGTTTGTTCATTCGTTCGGTCATTCATTTGTTCGTTCACTCGCTTATTCATTCACTCAATTATTCATTCATTCATTCATTAATACATACATGCATTCATTCATTTTATTGTATTTATGCTCATTACTGATTACTGAATAGCATTTTACTCCCTCAATTTATTTAAATCTCAATTTGCTCTTCTTCCTCCCCCCTCCCCCCACCCCCCTATAACCTCCAAATAGATGGAAACATTATAGTCTGGCCAATCACTTAGCTCATGGAGTATTAACATTAAACATTTTAATTTTAACTCACGTAGAAACTTCATCAGCTTTTTCAGATTCCATTGGAAGTGTGATGTCTACAGGCAATCTGGCTTCCCACTTATACAAAAGCTTAAAGGGAGTGTATTTGCTGGAATCCTGTTGACTTGTCCTAAATATATAAATAATTCATTCAATCCACTATTTTTTATTCCATTGGTATGAATTCTGATTCTCTCCATAATATAGAAATGAAAGTAAAGATAAGTTACCACAGGTATCGAATATAGTATGCTCAAATAGCGACCAAGCACTCTGCTACTAAAATGTGGAAGACAATGGACGTCTGATTCTCACATGTTGTTAAAAGGTAATACTTAACTACAATCATATTTAAAAGCAGAGAAACAATTTCAAACATTATTGGTGTTGATTAAATACCTGTATGCAAACAAGGCTGCATCAATGTAATCGTCCCAATTATTTTGCCTCTCTCCACTCAGCTTTATTAACATGTTGGTGAGAGTTTGGTTGAATCTTTCTACTAAACCATTAGTTTGAGGATGATAAGCAGCTGAAATTTTATGCTCCACTCCGGTCTTCTCAAACAAATACTGGTTAACCTTACGAAAAAAGACCAACATTAATATCATTTCTAAGCAATGTCATTCTATTTTCAGCTTTCAATTAAACTGTCAAAAATGCTAGCAATGCTGAAAATGCAGTGTAATTTTTTTTTATAAAATGAATTTAGTGGTTTTATTGCATGTGGTAATTACCTGATTCACAAATTCTCTTCCCTGATCAGATTGAACAATTACTGGGCTGCCATCATGTCTTGTAATAAGTGTGTACAAGAACTGTGCGACACAAGAAGCAGATTTGTCAGGAATTGCCGCAGCCTCTGGCCATTTTGTGAAATAGTCACAACAGGTGACTATGTAGGCATTTCCAGATTTCGAACGTGGTAATGGTCCAATGAGATCAATTCCGATTCGGTACCATGGACTGTGCACTTCGATAGGATGAAGAGAATGAACTGGTTTTTCTAGTCGTTTGTTCACACGCTGGCAATCCAAACATGTCTGAATATATGAATCAATATCTTTTATACAGCTATTCCAATAATATCTGCAAAAGCAAAATATCAGTATGAATAGAACAAACAACCAACCAAACCAAAATTGGTAGTCAGTTAGTCAGTCGATCAATTCATCAACTAGAGCTCGGGGAGCACTGGACCCGCACGCTATAGGACTTTTGGCCTAATATTTTGTGTGATAGCACAAAGGTTGCACTTGGTCCAGTGCTCAACCGAGATTGCATCTAGCTATACAGCTAAAGTAATATTTTTTTTATTGTTATTTTATTTACTAAAACAAATCCCCTTACCCTTACCTCACTTCAAAGAATTCCAGCCAAAAAGAACATTACGCTAATTATTACTTTATTCCAAGAATTATACAAAAAAGATTAATTTCAATATTTGTATATTTATTTTATTAAGTGCTGAAGGTATATCTAAATACCAGTTACTATCCATTAATCATACATATTTCAAAATAATTAGTTTTAGCAAACATCATTAATTTGAGTTTCATCATGCGAATAGTTATGCCACAAATTTCGTCACACTCATGATTTAATTCCTCGTGAAAGTTGAAGCATACAAATTCTAGAGTAATAACCAAAGCATGCTACATTGCTTTCAGATTGAGATATAAGGTAAGATATAAATGCAAAATGCTCATTTTATGAAGAAAAAAATATAATTAGCAATACCTTGATGTTATCTTCTGTCGAGTCTTGTCTCGTCCCAAATGTCCCCCAAGTTGTCAGTATGGCATGATGCTATGATTTGATTTTGCTTCTCTTTTGTTGATATCCATTGTTTCAAAGTTCCACTTGAAGAATAGAATAACAGACCATCTTTTAAAGAAAATTTAGCAGATTTCTTTCGAATGACTCTTTTTAGATTTTTAGTAGCTCCTACAGGGTATCTACCAGATTGAAGATATTCCAATACTATCTCATAGTTTACTTCCATTGCACCTATGAATTCTACTCAGAAAGACTTGGGTGAATAGAAGTATAAGTATGTCTGATGATGTCATCATTGACTTCCTTGTGGCTGTTTATACGAGTTTGCACTGCTTGGGATATGTACTTGGTCAGACTTATGTCTGTTTTAAAAATTTTAAACCTCTGTGATCCTGGCTGTCTGTCTCCAAATTGTCCACAGGTTTCAAACATGTTAAAAAAACAAGTTAAACTTACTTGTAGTGGTACTTACTAGTCTCTCATTGGAGAATGTTGGCTGTAAGCCACAGAATTACATATAATGACATTCGATGTGTTCTAAAAGTATTTTATTGTGTATTGATAGTAGTATGCCAGGCAGGTATTTTATTGCATGAACAAGAAGAAATATATATCATGTTATTTGCTCAATTTCATGTAATATAGCTAATATGTATATAAATCTAGGTTTGCAACAGTTAGGACTATGGGGGTCCTTCATCAGTGAGTTTATTAAACATTAAAGACATCACATATAGCCTTGAGGTTGGAAAGGTTGGAATTAAAAAACAAACAAACAAAAGAAAATATGTTCGAGTCCAAAATTATTAATTTACTATTTTGTATTCTATGTGAGATAAAAATATTATTATTCATGGACTAATGAATTGACTTTTCTTGTGATAATCATTATCTCATTCTTTGATATCCTGTAGGTTTAAGAGAACATTCAATATTTTTATTATGCTCATTCTTAAATACTTCATAGATTAGTTATATAGCTTTATAAAAGTGATGTTAGTATGAGTAATAGCACAGGTAACCGTGGTATTTGGGATAAATAGCATGAGTAACCAATTGAAATAGCATGAGGCGAAGCCTCGTGCTATTTATTGCTTTATCCCTAATACTGTGGTTAGCCATGCTATCACTCACCAAAAGTATACCTCTATCCTTACAAACAAACTTTTCAGCAAAAACTACAGTGTTACTAAGGTTAATCACCCCACGCTTGTGCACTTACCCATATTATTTCACTTTGATAAGTGTACTGTTTCAACTCCAACAGTGCTATTTCACACTCCTCAGGTTATTTCAATCGAACGGCAATTTTACCCATACATTTTTGAATGGGCACTTTATGTGGTATATTATTATTCAAGTACTCTCTAGGCATAACACCAATTCTTTGCAAGGCAATGATATGAAAAAGTGCTACAAAAAATTGTTCATCTACATATAATGCAAGTACAACTGTGGTTGACCACTGACCACATAGCTGAGCTAGCTCAGCCAGTTGCAGCTGGCTGTATTTACAACCTGAAAACTAAGGCAGTTTTTACCATGTCAGTAGAAATAACAACTAATTCCTAAACTTTAAATTTTTTAATTTCATTTGTTTAACAAAAATGTTGATGGGGGCAGCCTTGTGCTAGATTTTCCTGTAAAAATGGTCATAAAAAAAATAGTTAGGCACTTCCACCGGGGACACCACTATACTTAGGCTCTACCAGGGCTGTGGTATCCTGAGTGTAGTGAGGGTGCTACCAAAGGCACCTGAGGAAACAAACTAGGAGTATTGCAAATGTTTGTATTCATGTACAAATGGTCATTGGCAACCTCAAGAAAAAATATTCAATTTTGAGTGCAACACAGCCAATAGACTTTCTCATTCACAGCGATACAGTATTAACTCTGGACTAAATTGTGTTGTACCTTTTAATTAAATTTCATTTTTGACTTTTTAATAAACAATAAAGCTTACAACAAAATACTGACAACATGATGATATAAGTTTGCTAGTTTAAGTTTGAGTAATGTCAAAATACTCACAAAACTCATCTTATTGTGAAAGCATCTCCTGCAGTATAATTGTCCAAAGTGCGAGAATAAAAATTTCCCATCAATTTTGGCAGAATTGCTTGATCAAAAGCACAGGAGAACCCTAGCACTAAGTGATGATACATCAGCTGTGGGAGACCATGCTATGTAATTCAATCATGACATTGATCAGAATGGAGTGAGAGTCGTTGATCAGCACATGAGTTAGTATCCAAGATGTTTTTTGGAGTCATGGCATATATAAAGGCCCCAAAAAGCTGTATGAACAAAAACCTAGGGATATGTGGAGAACCACTCCACATGAACATAATTATTTAGCTAAGTTATGTTTTATATCATTATCATTATTATTGTATTTTAGTTTGCACACCATGAATCGGGCACTTCGTCGAACAACTTTGTCCTCGCTCCATCACCTGTATTTATTTGATTGAACATTTGAATAACTACGTCATACTCACATATTCTATTTAAGCATTGTATCATTATTCTCAGTTTAGTTCTGTCTTAGTAACCAATATTAAAACAACTTAGAAGTTAGACTGTCGTTAGCTAACTTGATTGACAGAACTCGAGTGGAGAAGAAGTAAAAGGGTTATAATTCCCTACAGGATACTAAACACAGCCTATGACAGCTTGGCTACTGTAGGACATAGTAACTATCTCCCATAGCAACTGTTACTAGATTCATGTTTATTTATGCATTCCAGTTTTGTAGTCATCTATATCATACCGATAAAGGTTACTGGATTGACCGAAACATCTATTTATACTTTTATTGTTATAGTATAGTGCTTTTTCAGAACATAATATTTCTCCAATATTTACAATTAAACTTTTAAAGCTTATGATAGCAGTATAAAAATAATATAGCTAAGTAATATGAATGAAAAAAAAAAGAAGCAACATGTGAGAAATTAAAAGTAAATTGGTACACTAATCATGACATAATTATGAGACACACTTTCAGTTTCGTACAAATGAACAGTGCAACATTACTATAGACTCAATTAAATGGGGCAAAAGTGCAGTACACTTGAAATGTAATATAGTGTAGTTGATTTCACCAAGGAACAGGAAATTTGGAAGCACCAGAATATCTATAGCAATTTACTGTATAAGTTAACAGAGCTAGCTACATCAAAACTATAGCCATAAGAAATTATTTTATGAGACCATAGTAATGTACTGTTCATTCATATGATACCGAAGATATATCTCACAATTTATAAGCAGTCTTCTTTTCATTGGTCCTGTGTGATTAATGTCTAGACATACTATATAGTTCAATAGTCATGTAATTGAAAGCCTCAACTCCATCAGTCATCATCCATTTTCAGATACAAACAAAACAGAAAAGGACCCCAGGCTGTGATGGCAACATGCAAATATGTTCTAAGCTCTCATAATGGTGGTTTCTTAAATTCCCCAATGTACCACGACTTTGAAAGGATCTTCTGTGTAGATCTTGTTCATTCCAAGTACTTTAGCTTTATCCCAATTGATGTTGTGAGTGGTTCCGATGGAGTGCTCTACGTTACAGTAGAAGTGTAAAATCAATCAAAGCTTGTAGAGATCTCTTGTGTTCTTTGAATGGATACTTCAAGGTTCCTCCTGTCTTGCCAGTCCTGATCACCATTCTTGCTGTTCCTGTTGATTTTATCATGGGTTTCTTTGAAAACTTACTTATACAGAAACAGCACTTAAAAATCTTAAGGCCATAGCTGTATGATGTGAGATGATTGTACGACACAGAATAATGCTCTCTAAGTTTATTTGGAAGCATCATTTATGTGCCAATACAATCAGAATTAAAGTTAAAAAAAACACTTGAACTTTTTCTTCTTGATGTTGCCACTATAAATGCCTTCGTGATTAATTGTAAGAGACAATAGAAGCATTATGAAAATATGAAAAAACATTGGAGAAGAAAAGATATGAGACTATATTGAAAATGTACGAATTTGTTTGCTGAATTGTTTATTGCTGTTCCTTACAGCATCAAATTTGCTATTTACACACTGACCTTTCTTTCTTAGCTATGTTCTCAATTTTTGAACCTAGTAAGTGATTTAGCTCCTTCTATTTACAGATAGTTGTAGCAGGCTATAACTATATGTGACATGATTAAAGAGTAGCACTGATTAGATTGCAACAACTACCAGGAAGAGATTGCCAAAGCTGTGACATGAAGTCTCAATCTTGTTAAGCTTAATGCTGCTTTTTTATTGATTCTTGAACATTTTAAACTCCAAATTCGCTTAATATTGGCTTAGACTAGCATCTGTCATTCTAGAGTAACTTCGCCTTCACTTCAAACTGCAGTTACACAGCAGTAAAGGAAAACTGAAAAACCGGACCAATTCCGCGGAGTTAGGACCAAATCTGCTAAGCGGATTTGGTCCGCCCGGGCCAAATACGCGAGGGGACCCAATCTGCTGTGACACCGGCCGTGTTGCTCTGTGTGTGTAGTCAATAAAAAAGCAGTGGTCTCCCGCGCCGCGCGGCCGTGTGTAAAGAGAGGTCACCGTGTGCAAATAGGTCACCGTGTGCAAAGAGGTCACCGTGTGCAAAGAGGTCACCGTGTGCAAAGTGGACTTAGTGTGCAAACTATAGCAGCTAAGCGCTTTTGCGGCGACCTTGTACCCCACTGTACAACATGCATTTTTGTGTGGTGTGGAGAGGTAGCTAAGGCCTCTCAACCAGTTGAGCACATTTTTTAGTGAATTTTATCTTCTATAGAGTGAGATTAGAACCCTAAAAACAAACTCACCAGAAAACAAAAAAAATTCAACTTTTTGTAAATTAAACTTTTTGTAATGCGTCGTTGTATGACTGCCCAAATTAGATTGTTGCTTGTCAAAACTCTGGTCACTTTGAACAAATGATCAGTTTTGTACATTAATTTGGCTCAGGTTTCCCCCAACATTGCAGGGTTCTCCCATGTCTTCTATGTAAGGGGGTAGCTTCTCCTCCCCATACTTCCCAGTTGCTTGCCATGTTTGCTATGTGAAATGTGATGTTGAGGATGAACCCTAATTAGAACATTGATCTCGTACAATATTTTGGTCAATATTGGCACAAAGAGGGCGATGAACAGAGCAAGATTTTTTAGATAGGACCCTAATCTTTCAGAGGGTTAGAAATATTTTCCTCACTCGTTGTTTGAAAAAGAACAACAAACAAACTGATAATTGGCTCAAGTCAATGTTCAAAATTTCCAGACAACTCATTATGGTATAGTCCTAAAAGGTAGGAGATTTAATACAAGCAGAGTGAAATCGCCAGCCCTCACCAAAGTGGGTGCCAAGGCTCGAGTACGATCTAGAGCTGGACTCATCATTGTATGTATGTATATATGTGTGTGACTCTGTATAGCTTTTGTTTGGCCCTCATTTACACTGTATGCATCCCACTGTTTGTGTCTCCCTCTATATTGACTTGGTCATACCTTTCATTTATTAACTATATCATCACCTCCTATTCAACTCATACATTAGTATCATTATTTTCCTCATATATCATATATATGTATATATACATGTATATATATAATATATATATACCCTTCAGTTTGTTAGTATTGCAAGAAGTTTGAAATAGCAAAATTGTTCAGTCTCTTTAGACTTCTAAAATCCTAAGTTACTCCTTTTGTAGTGGGTCAAGCGTGAGGGCCTTCAAACCCTCTCCATTGCATTTTGCCGACCCAATTAGCTGTGTGTACAGATGGTTCATTTGGCTCCCATTTTCCACTGAGTAAATAGCATGTTTGAATTAAGACCACAGGTCCAGTGTTAGTAAAATTATCTTGCAAAACATTTTTTGGACCTTTAGGTGCAGTTAGACTGAACCCAAGATTAGCTACACCATCAGCTCCGAAAAAAAAATGCATGCTAGCTACACTCTCATGATTAAAAAACTTGACTTGTTCCTTCAAGTAAAATTTAGAATGCCATATGGTTAGCTTAAATATGATTAGTTATAGCTACCATTATGTAATAATTTTTTTGTCAAATGAGAAGTGTTGATACTGATTGAATGAAAACAGATACATATGCGTACACAAATTAATATTAAATAAATAACACAACAAAGTTCAAGAAGCTATAATCTTCATAAACCAGAACATTTGCATTCGCATGTTCCAGATGCACATTTGCAGATGACTTTGCATTCACATGAGAAGTCTGTTTTACATCCTTCAGCTTGACTACAGGAACAGGAGATTTTACACTCGCAGGTTCCAGATTCACACTTGCTGCATTGACAACAACTAGACTCCTGGCACCCTTCAGTCTGATTACAAGGACAGGGATCTTGACATTTGCAGGTTAGTTGAGAGGCAGAACAGCAGTCTTGTAGGCATTGGCAGGTACTGCATTCACATTGCTTTGGAAGGCACTGACAGCTCTCGCTTGAGCAACCCTCACATACACATTTGCAGCACTGTAGCTGCTGTTCCATTTCAACATCTGTGTTGGAGAAGCTTGAAACTGAAGCACAAAAGAAACAATTGCTTTGTAATACATAGGATTGGGATCATTCTTTAAAGAGTTACCTGAATCAGCCATATTCAATTTTCAGTATTGCAATGAAGAATAAGTTTGATGGGATAAAGTGCAGAGAAGACAAGCCCAGTAAAAACGGTTGAGTTGACTGAAACGCCTACTCCCTACTTCTTTTATAAGGATGGCACAACCCCCACAACGTGAAAAAGACTCAACCGCGGTCGTCGTGTGCAATTTTGCAGGCCGCGCACGAAAACCTAACAAACAAAAATGCGTGCGTACGTGTAACGTCCGCTCTCCGCGTGCAAAGCAAAACAGATTCTCCGTGTGCCGTGTGCAAGTGTGGTCACCAGTCGTCGTCGTGTTGTTACAGAAGTTATCTCAGCCGCCTTGTGCAAACTAAGAGCTGGGCCTTTTTACGCACGACTTTGTTTTTGTATTTTGTTTTTGTGTCATCAGTGCTGTATTCACATGTACATGTTAAGGTATGTTGTATTTTGTGTATATACAGTTATTTGGCTTCACACCAAACTTCCAGTAGCAAGTTATTTTGTAGGAGGAAAATTGCTAATTTGTTTCAGAGTTGCACTAATAATTTCAATTACAGTCTTTCTGGTAAATGTCTTGTGATTTTCTGGTACATTTTATTAGTAGCTAGAATGCCTCAAAATATAACAGGTGTTGTGCATCATGTCAAAATCAAACAAATTCTGAATTTTTAGTTAGTAAAATTATCTTGCAAAACATTTTTTGGACCTTTAGGTGCAGTTAGACTGAACCCAAGATTAGCTACACCATCAGCTAGCTCCGAAAAAAAAAAAGCATGCTAGCTACACTCTCATGATTAAAAAACTTGACTTGTTCCTTCAAGTAAAAATTTAGAATGCCATATAGTTAGCTTAAATATGATTAGTTATAGCTACCATTATGTAATACTTTTTTTGTCAAATGAGAAGTGTTGATACTGATTGAATGAAAACAGATACATATGCGTACACAAATTAATATTAAATAAATAACACAACAAAGTTCAAGAAGCTATAATCTTCATAAACCAGAACATTTGCATTCGCATGTTCCAGATGCACATTTGCATTCGCATGTTCCAGATGCACATTTGCAGATGACTTTGCATTCGCATGAGAGGTCTGTTTTACATCCTTCAGCTTGACTACAGGAACAGGAGATTTACACTCGCAGGTTCCAGATTCACACTTGCTGCATTGACAACAACTAGACTCCTGGCACCCTTCAGTCTGATTACAAGGACAGGGATCTTGACATTTGCAGGTTAGTTGAGAGGCAGAACAGCAGTCTTGTAGGCATTGGCAGGTACTGCATTCACATTGCTTTGGAAGGCACTGACAGCTCTCGCTTGAGCAACCCTTACATACACATTTGCAGCACTGTAACTGCTGGTCCATTTCAACATCTGTGTTGGAGAAGCAGGATTTACATGAAGTTGCCATTTTCACTTTTCTGTACTGTAGCAATGAAGATGCAAGTTCTTAGAGATTAAGATAACACAGTGCAGCGAAGATTGTATACTAAAACGCCGACACTCAACTTCTTTTATAGCAAACACGATTCGAGCCATTTCGTTCGTGGTCGTCCTGCGCCGAAAACGCAACGGTTGGCCTCGCCGTGTGTGCAATATCAGGTGTTTCGTGTGCAATATACGGTCATTGGAACGCCCCCGGGTGAACTATTTAAATGGCGTTTTTTTCCGTGTGCATGTTTGATGGTTACGTGTGCAAAGTCCATGTGCAGAACCAGGGCCTTTTGTTGGCACCCTTTCTCCCTCTATGTTACAGATCCCCCTGTCTTGTGCATAAATGTGGTGGGTTTTTTTGCTATGTATATAGATATGCTTAGACATAATGTCCAGTCTTTCTTGTGGTAGAAAAATAGCTAATTGGTCTCAAAGTAGTCTAATTGTTTGCATCTTGTAGCTAGATCACACATGTAAAGAAACTTAGCTCGTGAATCATTTTTCTGAATTTTCTTTAATATATATTAATAATAAACCAAAATCACTATAGGCCCATCAACTCTAGACTTTTTAAAGGCACTAGGCAGGGGGAGGGGGGAGGGGGGGGGTGGAGGAGGGGGAGGGAGGAGTGTTTCTGGCAGCTAGTGAACCAGGGTGCTGCTAGCTACTTCTTTCAGAAGCTGTCAGTGGCAGTTCAGCTAGGGAATCCACAGCTGTTTTGGGTTGTGCCAACTCAAAAAAAAAAATTATATATATATATATATAATAATAATAATAATAATAACAATAATAATAATAAAAATATTTTTTTCTATGATGTGTGAACATTGAATTGTATAAGCATTGAAGTGGCATAGGAAGGTAGAGAGAGGAGGGAAGTGGGAGCAGTGGCTTATCTAGAGAGCATTTTCAAGGTGTAATCTTTATGTTTTTTTGTATTATATATGTACAAATTATTGCAACCATGCCCACTTTTGGCAAATGCTTTTCTGACAATTTATGAGTTTGTATACAAGTCTCGAAGCTTGAGAAAAAGAAAAATATGTTAAAATAAGTGAATCAAAAATATTTTTGATTCATATAATATTATTCTCTTACATGCCTAAATAAGACAGATTTAATTTCCATAAATTAGAGGGGGGGGGGGGTCTTGAGCTTCTATTATACAGCAATTTAATTTGGGGCATTATAGAAGTGATTCCTCACATGAACACATTCAAACACATGCCCTTAATTAAACCACCCCACCCCCCCCCCCCCCACCCACACACACACATACACACATACATCCTGAAATATTTTCCTCCACCACTGTTGTATTGGTTAATTTTTCCTATCTAGTGGCTAAAAAATGTGAGTAACAGCTTAGGTACACATAAATGTAGTTACAAACAATATACTACACAGAATGGAAGTGCTGAGCTTAGGGAACCAAAGCCTTCTGAATGGTTAGTTGTAATACTCAAGAGCACCACCATTGTATTCAATTGTGTAAATGTATGCAGCCAAGTATAGTTATGCTTTGTATTGTACATTGTTTTAAACCATGGTGAATAAACTTTTACAATCTAATTTCCGCAGCAGCAGGTTACTTTATAATCATTGCAATAGTTGAATACTAGAGTGAAATATTGCTTAGTAAGAAGATAGCTCACATAACCCAAAGTTATTAATATGAAGATAGCTGCAGGAATTATTGATGGCTCAATAGTTAACCATTACCCTTTCTTACACTAATTCTATGAATAAATCTAGGCACAAAATAATTGAAACAAGTAACTTTACAAATACATGATAAATGCGGAAATGAGTGGCTCATGCAGGCATGCAGCCAAGTAGTATATGATTACAGAATTGTATCACATGACTTTAATGACTCTGAGAATTCTACGACTGGTATAGCACCGAGCTACTATAACTACAAATTTCAACTAAAATAAAAGCCAAATAATTGCTGTATTTGCGTCTGAATGCAGTATTCAGCGTACAAGAGGTCTCTGAGAAAGATACTTATTAAAGTAGTCTACAGCAAACATTTGATCATTCCTCAGAGTGTCTTCTCTCTTTCTCAACTTGTAGCATTTCAGAGAAATAAATTGAATGCTTACCAGGACAACAGTCAAACTGAGTACTGCAGTAAATAGCCACATCAGACATTTTCTTTGGGAGGACTTCATTGAAGGCTGTATTAATCGCATCAACCCATCAGATATAAATGCTGTAATTGCACCTACACTATAGAACAAGCCTACGAGGATCCCCTTCATGGAGTAAGGAGACTGAGCACATAATAATTCCAAGTTACTTGAGAGCAGAATGTATATTGCAGCTCCAAGAAAAGGCTGGAGTATAGCAAGCCACTTGTAATCTACTTTTGTGCCTTCATTATAGTATTCATACAGAATACAAGTGGAGTTTTGCACATCTGTGTCCATAAATACAGCTGTCATTTCAAAGGCAAGTACACCAGACTCATACAGTACAAGTAAGACTGCACCTATTATAAGTTTGTGTTTTATCTTCAGTTTTGCTGTACAATGACATTGCATCAAGAGAGGATAAAGAAAGAGTTCAAAGGTTGGTATCATGAATACTATCAATGTAGGAGCTAAATAACGCAATAGAGTTTGTAAGAAACAATGAAGGAAGTATTTGGTACGAGAAGTTTCAACACAGGTTCGAATAATAAACTCTTCTGAGAAAAATCCATTAAAATCGCGAAATGAAGAGTATAAAATATAGACTATTCCAATGTACAGTGAAGAAACCAGTACTACCATCACTAATCGAAAGAATGTCTTGACATCTTCCACCTGTTCAGTAGTAAAAGGTCCTCCATATTTATTTTTCCCCAAATCTATTCTAGAGTAAGGTATGTCCTCCCAATAGGTAAAAGCACTCCTCATTTGAGGATATTTGTGTGTTGCAGCATATTTTAGGACTTGATAAATAAGTTTGAAGGGGTTATGGGTAGGTGGCTCCTTGATGAGAGATTTATTGAACAAACAATCAGTGACAAGTACAAAAGTACCCAGTAGAGGAAGAATATAGAAGGTAATAGGGCTATTATACTCTAGACATGTGCAGGCCTGTAGTAAGGGGCAAACTGCTAAAGCAACACAGAAAGTCCAGACATACCAGCTAATATAAGAAGTTATTTCTGAAGAGGAAGCATCAGTTAGCTGGTCAATTCCAAATTGAAATGTATTTGTCCACATACCAGCCATTCCTACAGCTGTGAGGGTTGAAACTACATTTTCAATGTAGTTCAAAGGTTGTAGAAACAACTTAACATATTGCTGAAGAAGTAGCGCTATATTGTAGAGGACAATCAAAAGCCACACAAGCCGTAAGCTGTAATGGATGACAGTGTATCTCCAGATCAGTACATCAGAGAGACAGCCAGCTATAGGGAACCACAGCGAAAACAGGATCACATATGGCCTGCTACTTATATTTAAAAATATGGGACTAGTTACTATAGCAAATGCGAAGAGTGTCCAAATTAGTACAAGTAGAGCTTTCCAATTGCGAAAGAATCGAACTTGCAGCAATAATAATTTCATCTTGTACAAAAAAATTGGCAAAACTTTGGGCTTTACCGAAGTTATTGGCTGATTTAGATTAATTAGCAGGCAGATTCAGCTTGGGAACACCTCAGTCAAGACTCATTGTGGAATGAAGTGTGATTCTTAGTACCTTTTGTTTTGAAAACAGAAATATTTTCAGTATTATTTTAGGGCATCACAAAAGTTAGTTTTTACTCATTCATAGCATACCAGATGTCATATATATAATATACATATTGGATAGTTTCCTTCGAATATTCAATATTTTCCTATATTGGATGCTCCAATGCACCCATGTGTATAGTCTGGACTACTGAATTTTTAGATATAATGGTTAAAGTTGACCCATAAAGTTCTGTTTGGCAAAAATATCCAAGGCATAATAAATAATTTATTACACTCATTGTGTACAATATGGGGAAGACATTTCACTCTCACGCTTGTACTTCAACTCACCTTTGGCATGTGAAAATAATTCACATACTCGTAAAATATCTCCAAAATATTGTTTGCATGCTCATGAATTATCTCCCCATATTGTATGCTGTCACAACAACACCACTAACACACACACACATCATACAAGATAACTACAAAACTAAACAAAGAGTATTACATGCAATAATAGCTTGCGAATTCATCTTGAGCCAGCCTTTGGCTTTCAGTGACTGTTGTTTCCCCCAGTTTTTCTTTAACATTTTCATGCAAGTTATTCTGCCTCATGAAACTCAGGGAAAATTGAGCACTAAGTCTTTTGTCTGTCACAACAGGTTGTTTTTCAATATCAGACGATGTTTGCTACCTATACATCAATGAGATAATTCAGTAGATAGGAATTAAGCAATAAAATAACATACACTACATTATTATGTAACAGCTTATATTGACTGTGAATAATGAATATACAATTTTACTTTATCTTTAATTAAATAAATCCTTCATTAAGTATACAACACAATTATTTGACTTTGAAATCCTTCATAGCTCTAGTTCTAATACGGCTGCTAACTTTTGTACGTCTCTTAAACTAGTAATACTTTATGTGAATTGCAAACAATGAAAATGAAATCGTCGGGAAATGAAACAACAGATTTAGGCATTTATTGTAGAGCAACTTCCTCTTATTTTCAGTCTTGAATTACTTCAACATGGGTAGAATATTGTTTCAAGTAAGAAATTTTCACAGCAAAAGCGCACTGCTGATATTAGTGTGGACTGTGTTTCCTTTCACAGTGTTGGAGAGTCCTATATTTTACAGAACTTCTGATATACCGTATATCATAGTTATGTCATTGCTGTTCCCCATTGCTGGCTTTGTATCGGACGTTTTTCTCAGTCGACATTCTGTTATTCGTTACAGCTTGAGACTTTCATGGCTTCTCCTTCTTCTTTATTATACACTGCTAACCCTTCAGCAATATGTATGGGAATTCATAGATTCAACATACTTAGAAATATTCAAATTTTTAACATTTATTGGAGTGGCTGGTGTATTGACAAATACTTTTCAATTTGGGATCGACCAGCTCATTGATGCTTCCTCTTCAGACATAACATCTTATATCAGTTGGTACATGTGGACTTTCTTCTGTGTGCTAGCATTTATTCCATTAGTGGAGATTTGTTCTTGTGGAACATATTACAATGTTGCTGCCAATTTCATCCTCCCTCTATTATGCACATTTGCCATAGTTACCGATTGCTTGTGTGACAAATCTTTCATAAAGGAGCCCATCATTCAAAATCCTTACAAACTTATCTATCGAGTTCTGAAGTATGCTGTAAAGAACAAGCACCCACGCCTCAGGAGTGCTTTCACATACTGGGAAGAGGAACCAATATCCAGGCTAGACCTTGGAAAAACCAAATATGGAGGACCCTTCACTACGGAACAAGTGGAGGATGTCAAGACTTTCTTTCGACTAAGTGGTGTTATTTTAGCTGCTGTTCCTTATGCTGGTATCATATTTTTGATGTATTTTTGGTTTCTTTATTTCAAAGGATTTTACAGAATGGGATTCCTACCAGACTGCTCTGACACTTCTGTAACTGAATACCTATCTCGTTGTTTCCAACAATCCATCATTCAATATTCGACTCCTACTTTGATGGTTTTTGTGATACCCTTTATTGAATTTTTGCTTTACCCCTTCATGAGGAACTGTTATTGCACCACAAAACTGAGAATAAAGCATAAGATAATTTTTGGAACTTTTCTGCTTATAGCTTACGAAGTTCTATTGGTTTCATTCGAAATGGCCAGTGTATCCATAAACACATACCCACAAAACTTCACCTGTATATTTTACGAGAACCAAATTGAAGATATAAAATTGGATTACAAGTGGCTTGTATTATTTCAACCTGTGCTGGGAATGGCTGTCTATATTCTTGGATCAAGTTTCTTGGAATTTGTTTGTGCGCAGTCACCTTATTCCATGAAGGGGCTTCTTGTCGGCATTTTTTGGACTGCTAATGGAGCATCATTATCCTTTTTTACCGAGCTCATCCATGTTTTGCAGGCATCGATCAAGTCATTAGGAAAAAAATGTGTGGTATGGCTGTACATTGCAGTACTTAGTATGACAACTATACTGATATGCATTCAATTTGTCACTCTGAAATGTTACAAGCTGAGAAAGAGAGACGATATACTAAGGAACGATCAAATGTTTGCTGTGAATTACTTCAGTAAGTACCTGGCACGAAGACCCCTTGCTGTCTGTGGATGTCAGCAAAACAAATAAACAAAAGCCATTGGCATTAGCGACATTGTTAGCATGTGTGTGAAAAATTACTTAAATTCTGTTACTTCTTAACAAAATTTATAATTATATATATATGTATAAGATCAGTATATTCTTTAATAAATTTTCTTTTATAAAAATAATATTAAGAGTGACTCAGGTGTGAAAATGTGCAACACTCACCAGTCGAGCCGGGAGTAAGTATGAAAGACTTCACATCACACAGTAGATATGCACTGTGTAGAATAACAGCTGCATATCACCCTTTACAAAATGACTTGTTGCCTAGCAATTATGGGAGTGGGAATATTTATGCAGTAACAGTATACAGCTGAGACTTAAAGTACAGTTGCCAAAGTGAGAGCAATCTAGCTAGTCCAGTATGTTTCAATAGTCTAAAATATAGCATGACAGCTATTAGCCTAAAATTACTTCAGGGCCTTAGCTGATTTATTTCATTGTTTATTATATCTAATCTCCTTCAATTTTATATATTTTTTTCTTCTTTTTTTTTTTTTTCCCTTTCTTCTAACTCAATTACAAGTTGCTTTTTTGATAGAGCTCATAAGTAATGAAAGGACAACAGAAATAGCTCAGAAGTCTTGCATGCCACTCTAAAAGTTAGAATTCCTTGATCCTCACATAACCAACATTGAAAGTTATGTTTGGCAATATTAAATAAGCAAGCACTACATTGCATCAAGTTGCTTGTTGATGTGTGCTATTGTTTATTAATAGGTCACATGCACTGCGTCATCTCAATACAAACACTTAGAATCAGAGACAAACAGTACGAGTTGTAGCAATTTGTCAATCTCATTTCATTACACAGTTAGATGGTGTGGTTCATGATAATATGGCTATTATTGGTTTCTATTTAGGATACTGGCCTATGTGCTCGATTGTGAATATGGCTAGGGAATATATATTTGCCATTGAATTGGGATAAATTTGAGAAATAGTGCGAATAACACCATGGAATAATTGTCACTTGCAGCAGTAAACAAACCTGATGATGACTCACAACAATCTATTCTATTATCTTAGCTTTGTTGTGTGCTTGCACTCTCTTATCTGGCTCTTTGCTAGCTACTGATGTTTGCTTCATTTTCAGAACTTTTTAATAACAAAGCATTCGTGAGCGATGCACACTGAAAGTAAACATGCCAGATCAGCAGAAACTGCTCAACTGTATTTAAGTTATTGAGAACATACACAATAGATTCAATTTCTTTTAATATGAGCTGTCGCTCCTCTAAACGTTGCTGCTCTCCGTTTATCACAAGATGGGTCCAGAGTTATGGTGCCTTGATAGTGTTGGGTTGGAATTTTGTGGGTTTCCTTCTCGTAACATATCCAACAGACTTGGTACATGATGTGTTTGCCTTGTTGCTGTACTTTATCTTTGGACTCACTTTCACTATGGTGGGCTACCTATCGGATATCTGCATTGGGCGGTACAAAGTCATCCGCTACAGCATGTGGATTATATTTGTCTCCCTCGTTCTTTCTAACGTGGTGATTCTTATAGGACAGTATGCAACCAAGTCCCGTTCACTAGAGATTGTCAAGTACATTTTTGCAGCTGTCAGATCTTTAGGCATTGTTGGGTTACTGGCTAACACTGCACAGTTTGGGATTGACCAGCTTGTGGACTCGTCTTCTGCCAACATCACTTCGTACATCAGTTGGTATGTGTGGACTGCCTATTCTGCCAGCGTGATCAATGCAATCTCTCAACAGTGCTTCTGCAGGCTATACAACTCTGCCACATCTTTTTTTCTTCTTCCTCTTTTCTTTGCCATAGCAATCATGTTTGACTTCACCTTGAAGAAATGGCTTATTGTGGAGCCTCTATCCAGCAACCCTTTTAAGCTCATCTACCAAGTTCTGAAATATGCAGTAAAGCACAAGTACCCTCACCTTCGAAGTGCCTTCACTTACTGTGAAGACCAACCGTACTCAAGAATAGACTTAGGAAAGACTAAATATGGAGGGCCCTTCAGTACAGAGCAAGTAGAAGATGTAAAAACGTTTTTCAAACTTCTTCCCACAATTTTATTCTTTTGTTTGTTAGCCGGAGAGGTGTATACGATTTCCATTCCTTACAAAATTAGGCAGTTCAAAAAGCATGGAACCAACAGCTGCAGCGACCTTGCTGGCTGCTTCAAAGCCTCCCTTTTTGAACATGCACAAGCAGAAATTATTTTTATATTTGTACCTGTATTAGAATTCCTGATCTACCCGCTGTTGTTAAAATGCAGGTTGTGCTCTAATATTGGGATACTCCGAAAGCTGTCATTTGGGACATTTCTTGTTCTATTGTCAGACCTAAGCCTGCTTGCTCTGGAAAGTGGGGTCACTTTGATGAGTGTCCATAATGGCCAGTCTCAAGGAGGCAATGGCACTTGTCATTTCAATCCGAACAACTGGGATCTGATAGGTGGTGATTATGGCCACCATTCTTACGTCTTGCTTGTGTCACAGGTGACATCTGGAGTGGCCACGTATATTCTGTTCACGGGCACACTAGAATTTGTCTGTGCCCAATCGCCATATTCTATGAAGGGTCTTCTCATCGGACTGATATTCACCCTGGCCATCCTCTCCATTTCTTTATCCTACTCGGCCATTAAACTGTTCCAGAAGCTGGAGGTCATCACAGGCAAGAATTGTGGCATATGGTACTACTTTGCCAACACTATTTACACAGTCCTCATCATGTTCCTCCTAGCTGTAACCAGTAAGTGCTACACGTATAGGAAGAGAGATGAGACTTTAAGCAACAATCAAATCTTTGCTGTCAATTATTTTACAAAATATCTTCCGCCGCGTCTCAAGTCTGAAGGTGGTCAGTTAAAAACTGTGGATCTTCTTTGTCAGTAACTATTATTGTTTTAAAATAAGTTGCCATATTATTTGTGGGGATTTGGACACTAATTGCAAAATAGTTCACAAGACAAACTTTAAGCAAATTTAATTTGAAAAACATACATGCAGTTGTTTTATTGACCAGATGTAATTTTTTTATCTTTATATCATGTGATCATTTGCTAAGAAGCTAGCTCTGTAATATAGTAGGCTATTTCTTAAGGTAGCATTGGTTATTTGCAATTGTCCATGTACCAAGTCAGAGCAGAATTGACACAAATATATATATATATATATATACATAGGCAGAGGAACATATGGGGAGCAATCAACCCCCCCCCCCCCCCCCCCCCCCCAGATATATCTGAACATAGTCAAAATTCGTCACAAACAAGTTGAGTAATATTTCATTTAGTCCAACAAATTCTGTGTTATTTGATAAACATTGAGTTCATCTTTTGTGAGCATCAAATTATTCAAATTTGGTTCCATAACAAAAGCTGTTTGTCCATTAGAACAGCTGCTTACAGCAGTTTGATTAGCCTGAAGTTGGATTGCTGTTTGTACAACATTCAGCTTAAAGCAAATACAAAACTTTGAATGACTAACTTAGCCTCTTGTGTAAGTGATTTTCATGTTTACACATTAGCTATTTGTACCAATAGATATAAAGAATCACTCATTTAATGGTTTTACCTGAATGAAACCTGGGAGTGTCAAAATTATTAGCTTAAAAATCTTGGGGCCATGGCCACTTTGCCCTCTTGGTTCCTCTGCCTATGATGTAAGGGAGAGCAAATTTCTCGGAAAATTATTGTATTTTTTTTCAATGTGGATAAAGTTACTTGGGGGGAGGGGGGTGGGAAACAACAAGAAGTCCAAGGAGGATTGGTAACAGAGGAAATCATGGTATTATCTAAATACAAGAAACCAATGCAAGGCAGGCAAAAATGGTATAAGTAAATGGAGTAAAACTGTACCTTGCTTACCTGAATAAACCTGAGCAAAGCACATCGCTTTTATACAAAAAAACAACAAAAAAACCTTTCCAAAAACTCCTCTCTATTGTTTCCTTCACCCAAGCTCTCAACTTTTTAAATAACTTTCTGCTGTTATATTATGTATAATGTTGGAATTTTCTGTCAGTTAACAAAACAACATTAATAAACTATTATTGAATTTCACAGACTTAACATTCTCCATAAGAACAGTAAGATACAAACTGCACAGGTTATTACTTCTGGATGATTAGTTGGCTTCATCAATTCTAGATATACTAATTATGCAGAAATTGTTGTATTGAAGATGACCGTAAAAACTGTGCAAGTATCCTCAGCATATCTGTATATTTTGACTGGTGAACTACAGAAAACTTATACTTGTAAAATAACTTGGGTATTATTGGAGTAGCTCTGACAGAAGGTCATATTATGTATCTAAGGCATGCTTATAGTGAACACAAAGGAAGTGATTGTTTTCTATTATTGAGTAGTGTTCATAGTGGATCTCTTATTGGTAAGATATTTGTTGAAGTAGTCAATAGCAAACATTTGGTCATTGCTCAGCACTTCATCTCTCTTTCGGTGAATGTAGCACTTGACGATGAGGATTAAACAGCCAGTTACTGCTCCAGTGCAACATACGCTGGCCAGATAGTACCATATGCCACACTTCCTGTCTGACAACTTAGTGAGCATCTGGAACACATCCGATATTCCATAGGACAGAGCAATGGAGGTGGAAGCCAGGAAAAAGACTATGCCATTTAGTACTCCTTTCATGATGTATGGGCCTTGTGCGGAAACGAATTCAAATGTACTTGTAAATAGAAGGTAGTCAGCCAGCCCTGTAATGAATTGTAGTACATACAACACCATGTGCTTTCCATGAAACTTCCCTTCAATTAATTCCCAGTCATTAGGATCGAAATGGCACGTTTGGTTTGTGTTAATTTGATTCAAAGTACTTACTGTCTGCAGAGACAGGAGGACAAGCTCAGATCCCAACACAAGAAAAGCTCCCAGTAATAATTTGTGTAGAATTTGGGGACTGTAGTAGGAACACTTGACCTTCAACACAATTGGATAAATGATCAATTCCAAAATGGGTATAAAAACACACATCATTTCAAATTTGGAGAATAAAAAAGCCGTCTCTTTGAAGCAGTTTGAGAAATAATTTGGGAGTGACGCTTTATCATGAATATCATCTATATTGGTATTTTTGTAAGCAATTGAAATAATATATTCCTGCCCAGACAAAATACAGGATAGAATCATGATAGGAATAATCCGAAAGAATGTCTTCACATTTTCCACCTGCTCAGTAGTGAAAGGACCTCCATATTTGGCTTTTCCTAGATCCAGTCTTGAGTAAGGTTTATCTTCCCAGTAAGTAAATGCACTCCTCCTCTGAGGATGCTTGTTCTTCATGGCATATTTCAGAACCTCGTATATGAGTTTAAATGGATTACTGGATATTGGTTCTACAATCAGCCATTTTTTCAATAAAAAATCGGAGATTAATGAAATGGCTACCAAAACGGGAAGCAGGATATATGAAGTAGAGGAGTTATAGTCTCCATAGAAGCACGTTTGGGTTAATGCATTAAAGAAGCTGGCAATATAGAAAGTCCACACATACCAGCTTATGTAAGCCGTAATATTGGTAGGAGTGGCATCCACAAGTTGGTCAATTCCAAACTGCATTGTGTTGGCCACAATTCCTAAGAGTCCTACTGACCTAATTGTAGCCAAAACATCAATCACCATGGCTACAGCCTTTGAATCTCCAGCATAATGTTGAATTAGCAGCATGACATTGATGGAAATGAGAGAGACAAATGAAAGCCATTTGCTGTAGAAGATGACTTTGTAGCGACCAAAGTGCACATCTGATAGATAAGCTACGACTGGTAAGCTCAATCCACACAGAAAGAGACCTACTATAGCAAAAATGTCTCCTCTTCTGGTGGAAGAAGGATAGCTCATTATGGTGCAAGCTATGAAATTCCAAAGCAAGACTAATAGTGCTCCTTTGTTATTAATTTTTCTTACTTGCCAAGAGAAATATTGACTTCTAAAATTCATTGTAGCTGCATATAACTCTGGTACTGCAGTGAAATTCAGAATAAACTCTTTAAGCAAGCAGGAATTCCTATTGTTTTGCTTTCAATGTTTAGGTAGCTATGGCATAGAATCACAGTAATTTGCTCAAATTTTCCACGATTCACAGTACTTTATATAATATCAAATAGAAATGTCTAATTTTTCAGCGATATTAATAGCTATAATATATACAGTAGTAACTATCCACACCACTGGAGCATTTAGTCTGCCAGAACTCGATGACCCTTAATCATGGTCAACTTGCCTATCAGGATAGAGAGGAACACCTACGTAACCATCAAGCCATCTCATGTATGGATCTAAGGAATGCGTTGACTGATGAGGACCTACCCTTTCGACCCATGGTTACAAGGAGAAGACCAACCCAACACCGGAGATCTCCTCGTCAGAGCACAGACCCATGACTACCCACTGAGGAGCAGAGGAAGAGAACTCTAAACTTCTCGTCAACTCTCAATTCACTATCAAAAACTTAATCATGGCACCCTCGGGCCTTCCGAGGGTAGTTTTTCCACGGGGCCTCTTCGCGCTCAAAGCCCCCGTGGAAAAATAATTACTCACTTATCTCATTATGTTTCTTTATGTCTCTTTTAATTGCTTTTCAGTCTCATCTGATCATAATTCATCTAAACATACATACCCACCAGAACAAAGGCAGCTTGAGCTGGCATAGCCTGCAAAAGCCTGCACAAGTTTTCATGGAAACAGATAGTCAACACCTGTTAACACCTTATGTTCTTTTCTATATAGTCAAGTCACATCCACTCTTAGTCTGTAGTTCATGTCATCTAGAAGGCTGACAAAGCCGAGATATTAATGATTTCAAAATATGAACTTCTGTGAAAAGAACCGACACTGGTGCGCTCCAGTAGCCTAGCTACATTAATACCAGATGATTAATGAAGTCTTTGACTTCACAGAAAGTTTGTACAACACCATTTTCCTTGATCCACTTTGTTGTCCTATAGCTAAAGTGAATTTGTTTTGAAATAGAAGGTACAAAACATTGAATTTGTATCATAGCAACACATTCTATTCAAACGGTAACAGGAACCCACTGCGTAGCAATTACAAACCCAGCTGTTATTGTTGTTGTTGTTTTTAACAGGTAAACCTACAAGACAAAGTTCCCATTGTTGCATCAGATGATACTCTTGCACACGTTCAATTGCCAATGGATTATTATTGTACATGCAGCATTGATGCCAATTCTGGCATCAGTGTTAGAGTTTGGACTCATAAAATTCATTTTCCTTCCATTCATGCACTCATTGATTCATTCAGGTAATTATTATTATTATTATTACTATTATTATTATTATTATTATTATTGTTATTATTATTATTATTATTATTATTATTATTATTATTATTATTATTATTATTATTATTATTATTATTATTATTATTATTATTATTAGATGTAGTCTCTCTTTCACAGGCTTTTTTTTTTTTAACAATACACTCTCAACAGACCAACTATTTGTTTTCTTTCTCAGCCTTCTTTTACTCATTAGATGTATTCTCTCTCTTTCACAGGCTTTTTTTTTTTTAATCAGTGGAGTAAAAAAAATTCAACAAATAAAAAGAATCTTTGAAAAAAAAAAGAGAGAGAATTTTCGTTGGTCTGTTGAGAGTGAGACTGTAGCATAGCAGTACCTCTTAACAGTATTAATACAGAATTGGAGTGTTTGTTTGCCAGCTGGCTGTTGTAGATCAGTGGCAGAATGCTTGTGCATTATGCAAGTAATCCTGGGTTCGATTCCGGTGGCAACTAAATATTTTTAATTCTGTATTGTTTAAAGAAAGCCTGTGAAAGAGAGAATACATCTAATGAGTAAAAGAAGGCTGAGAAAGAAATTATGAAGTAATAAAAAATTATTATTATTATTATTATTATTATTATTATTATTATTATTATTATTTATTATTATTATTATTATTATTATTATTATTATTATTATTATTATTATTATTTATATTACTATTATTATTTTTCCTTTTGTTCCGACTGTGTGTAAAGTGTGTGTGAGCAAATAGCATCCCAAACGCACGTGCAACATAAGCCTCAGCACACTAACTTATTTCCTTTGCATTCCACTAAACAGTTCATATACAATTCATTTCTCCGCTCATACCGACAGAGTTCTATATGCGCTATTAAAATGAAAGGGTCATGTTACAAGATCAGAGGCGTCCGGAGTAAGGGTGCAATGCTTGTCCAGCTATGGTCATTTACATTCTTCGTCATCATGGTGTACTTGTCGGGTTTTCAGTTTAGAGACGACGATTTATATACGAGCAAAATGAAGGTTCTTGGACTGGCACTCCCGATAGCGGGCTGTTTGTCCGACGTGTTTGTAGGAAGATACAGGATAGTTCGCTACAGTAACTGGGTCCTTTTCTTCTCGCTGGTAGCCCTCAATTTAGTGCTGGTGCTGCTGACTTACACCTGGCATTCGTGGGTCTTTACAACACTGTTGTACGTGTTCAGCGGCTTGGTGATCGTCGGAACTGCCGGAGCGATGGCTAATGCAGTCCAACTCGGGATTGATCAATTAGTTCACGCTTCATCCTCCGATATTCAGTCCTATTTGAGCTGGTATGTGTGGAATTTCTCTCTAGCGAACACAGTAGTTCCGCTAACGGAGGGCTGCTTTTGCAAAATGTTCAACAAAGTTACTGCTTTTATTCTCCTTCCTTTTCTATGCACAATGGTGATTGCTTCTGATTTCACATTTAACTCGTTTAACTCATGGTTAGTAAAAGAGCCTGTGCTTCACAATCCATTGAAGCTTATCTTCCAAGTGATTAGATATGCCATTAATAACAAGCATCCAAGATTAAGAAGTGCCTTCACCTACTGGGACGACAAGCCGATCTCAAGGATGGACGTGGGTAAGGTCCAATATGGAGGGCCGTTCACCAACGAGCAAGTAGAAGACGTGAAAACTTTTTTCAGATTCGTAGCAGTTACTGCAGTCTCCACTCCCCTCTCTATACTAATCTTCCTCATGTTTCACTCTTACCAAGTGGAAATGCGTTCATACCAGGAAAGCAATTTCATCAGCAGCTGCAATGGCTCATCAACCAAACATTACATGAGCAATTGCTACCAAAGTACACTCGTGGCGTACTCGCAATTCGCTGCCATCCTTGTCCTCGTTCCAATATTCGAGTTTGCTATCTATCCGTTGCTCATTAAGCTGACATGCTTTTACAGAGTGGGAATATTACACAAGCTTATCATTGTGACCATCCTAGTGTTTGTTTATTACACGTGTTTACTGTCATTAAAAGTTTCAGCACTTTATGCCCCTGATAGTCGTAATGCCACTTGCTTTCTGAGTCACAAAGGAGAGCTCAGCTATAACGAACTGAGCGAACAGCAAGAATCAGTTCAGTTCGACTATAGATGGTTAGTGGGCACTCAAATAATCTCATCATTTATTATTTATCTGAGCCTTGTCAGTGCCATGGAGCTATCGTGTTCGCAATCTCCATACTCCATGAAAGGGATATTGATGGGCATGGTGTGGCTACAAATAGGTGCTTCCTACTTAATCTCTGAACTCACTGTAGATGGTCTGAATAAACCGATGAAGAACGCACATGTGATCTGTGGGGTGTGGTTTTATGCATCCCTTGCTGGTTTCACATTGGTGACACTGTTCATCCAAGCCCTCATTTCGAAATTCTACAGATTCAGAAGAAGGGAAGAAATTCTTAGTAATGATCAAATGTTTGCCATTAATTATTTTAATAAGTACTTGCCGCAGTCTGCTCCCTCTTGAGCAGAATGCTCTATCTCTTCTATTGAACCTTTGAATCATAAAGTGTTAAAACATTAGTGCTGGTTTATAGACTAGAATAGATTATTTAAAAAACAACTCGAATTGATATGGTAAATAGATACTATTGTGGCCAACTCCCAGTTGGAATGCTGTTATGATCATACTTTTGATAAGTTGCATTGCATGTACATTTATTGGGACTTAGTCACTGAAACTCCAAAAATACGAAAAAAGTGACAATAAAACTTAAAAATTGACACATTATGTATGAACTATCTTGCTGACGATGACATGTTAAGATCTGAATATTGGTGAAATGAATAATTACAGAATGAGTTTTCCCGGACTCTTGTAGTACCATACAATACAATTGTTCACACACAAAGGCTAAGTATCTTCATCTTGGGGAAATATCCATGCTTGACGAGCCAAGCCATCTTGAGGTAGCACTAAAATTACAGGATGTAAACTATTAAATTTAGTAATTATATTCTTAAAACACTTACTGCTCTTGTTCTTTGTACACTGAACTGACTGTCTAGTACTACTGTTTCTGGAATTCGATTCATCATCAGACTCCTCTAACTTCAGTCTTCTGTCGAATATCTTTACGTTATTACGTCTT